>Ga0099826_10001215_pt1 | contig 14995 bp, 12 predicted proteins | sample Mtrugardesep15_FD_76830 | JGI IMG/M metagenome (GOLD analysis project Ga0099826, IMG submission 76830) | Root nodule microbial communities of legume samples collected from California, USA - M. trunc garden sep15 | ecosystem: Host-associated > Plants > Roots > Nodule | place: USA: California... | reverse complement strand
TAAAGGGTGGTTTAAAATTAATATATATCATAAAAATATTTATTTATGTTAAAATAGATTAAAGTGTAATGTATATTTAATTATCAAGGGAGGGGTTGTAATTCAAGCATCTTATAAGGGAGGAGAATGTAAATTTTATTTTTCAAGGGAGGAAATTGTATATTTTAACATAAGAGGGGAGGGGAGTGTATTTCAAGCATCTTTGAGGGGAGGGGAGTGTAATTTACTCTTATTTATTTGATACGTAATTGAGGGTAACCTTGGCGCAACTGGTAAAGTTGTTGTCTTGTGACCGGAAGGTCACGAGTTCAAGTCCTGGAAACAGCCTCTTGTGTACAAACAGGGTAAGGTTGCGTACAATACACCAAATGGTGGGACCCCTTCCTGGACCCTGCGTATGCGGGAGCTTTAGTGCACCAGGTTGCCCTTTATTTATTTAATACATAATTACTTTAAAATAAATTACTAGTTTAGTAAAAGGTAAAAAAATAAAAAAAATCATGATTTCTTCATCTTCTTCCTTCCTTCTTCAATCAAAACCCCAAATTTTTTTCACCCTCTTCCCTCGTTCATCAACCAAAAACTCATATTTCTTCAACAATAAAAAACCTTAATTGATTTTTGCCTTTTTCTTCATCTTCTTCGCACTTTCATTAACAAACAAAAAAAATGAAATAACCTAACAATATTTATCTTCACTCTTCGATAAAAAACCTAAATTGATTTTTGTTAGCATTTTGATTTGAATTTGTGTTTTTATGATTATGATTTTTAGTTGGACGAAGGTGGTTTGGGTTTCTTAAAAAAAAAAAAAAATTGTTGTTGAATCAAATCAAAAGTATCAATGAGTTATGAGTTTGAATGTTGTTTTGTTTTGTTGTGTTATGTGTATTTGGAAGGAAACAATGGAAATGGTGGATTTTTTTGGATTTGAAGAACCCTAACAAGCAAAGAGGAGGAAGATGGTGAAATTATTTGTTTTTTGCTTTGTTGTTTTCATGTTATTTAATTTGTTTTAAAATAAAAATAATAATTAATATAATGACTCATGGAAATGAAAATAAGAATAAACTTGTGTATTTTCAAAAACTAAAATACCTATATAGAAGAAAAAATAATAAATAAATAAGATAAAGAACATTTTTGCTTTTAAAAAAAGAGTAGATATATTTTAGGCAAAAATGGAATATTTTGAATAGAAAGAAACATAAGAGTGGAAAGTGACACGTGAGAACTAGAAGGTTTTGGAAGGAAAAGGAGAAGAAACTCGAGAAAAGTCTAGACATTGCAATACATTACCCGCTTTTTAACTATCATTCTTTCTTTCTCTTTCACATTCACAAATCCTTCGCATATCTAAACCCTAATTCCGAATTATAACTTGTTAACAATGGCTTCTTCTGGACACTACAAGTTGTTGAAGAGGAAACTCGATGGCACCGTCGATCAAGATTTCTCCGATTTCTCTCTTTCTTCTCCCGCTACCAAAATTCGTCGCCTCGTACGTATCTCTCTCTACGTTTATTCTTAGATTGTTTCAATTTGGTTATTAACTTTTCGCTTATTCTGATTAGGATCCTGAATTGCCTCCGATTGTTGAAGAAGAAGAAGAACAACTTCCCAACGACGAGAGGGCTCTTGTGCTCTTCAAGCCTATGAATCTTCATTCCCCTTCCGATTTCTCTCTCACTCTCAGTTCTGATCTTATCTCTCACATCAAAAATACTAGTATGTCTTTTCCTTCATCTTTTTTTTATTTGCTATAGAAATAGCGCTCATAATAATGATAAGCACTTGTTTATCCCAACATGCCTTAAATCTTATCATTATTCATTAATTGAGTAGATTTTTATATTAATTTAATTTTAATTAATTGCAGATCAACTATCGTGGACAAAACAATGTGATTCTTCTGTCAATCAGGACCAAAACGACCGTCGTTTGGCTATTGTGCCTTGGGTTCCCAAACCTTCAACATCTTCTTCTTCCGATAACAATAACTCAAATACAATAGAGTTGATGGAAGCTGATGAAATGGGAGAAGAACAAGAAGACGAAGGAGCAATGATGGATGTAGAACAACAAGACAACAACTCTTCAAATTATAACTATCCAACAATGCTAAACCTACACCACCAAGCTGAGGGGTTCCAGCAACACTGTTTCTTACCTCAGATTCCTCAAAACACTTCAACACCCATCACTTGGACCCGTTGAAAATCTTTTAACTAGTTACTGTACTATCTTTGTAGTATCACTGTCTAGTTGTTCACTTTAGAATGTTAGATTACACTAGACTCGACCTTAGTTTTTTACTTTTGCTTGAGTAAAATATGGTTTTTGTTTTGGAGAAGTTGGTCAATGTCAATAATGGTGACCAAAATGGGATCATGGAGTTCCTTGTATTTGTTCCAAAAGACCTTTCAAGTAGCTCAATGTTCTGTTTTATCTGTTGTCTTGTGCTTCATTCATTCATTCATTCGTGGTGAGACATTATGATTCACTCGTAGTTCAAATTAAATCTTATTTCTGTTGAGTTTCGGTCTGAGTTGAGTTTTACTTTTTCAGTTCACTATCTAGTTTCACTATGAATTTATCTAATATAATAAGTTAGTAAGTTAATAATTTATTTGATAAAATTTAATAATAGTTGTACAAAGTGGTGGTTATTAAAGCTGGCGGCAGCCAAAGTGGTGGTGTCTCCGGAGGTGGTTAGATGGCTGGAGTGGTGTTTTGAGTGATCATAATTGTGGTCGGAGTGGTGGTTGACGGTGGTTTGAGTGGTGGCTGGAGGTGTTTGGAGGTGGTTCTAGTGGTGTTCAACTGTGGTCGTACAAACAGTTGGTTCCAATGGTCGGAGGTTGTGTTAGAGTGGTTGTTTGAATGATGATATGAGGTAATTAGAGTGATGATTAGAAGTGGCATGAGTGGTGGTAGGCAGTGATTGAGGAGGTGGTCAATGTTGGTTGTAATAGTAGTAGATGGTGGTAACAGACCACTTGTGGTGATTTGTTAATGTGATTTTAATTGAAAACCAATTATACTAGTAAATTTTATTTTATCCGAACTTGTGTTGTCTTTAAATTTAACTTTTAAAAATTAAAGATCAGAGCCACTCTAAACTAAACGGCCTTAATTTTCTTGGTGTTAATTCACGCAATGGTTTTCTTTCGATTGTTCTGCATACTTTGTGCTCTTCATCATGATAGCCTTAGACTTCACTGATAGGCAATCGTAACCTCACATTTACGATTATATATTAGAGATAACATTGTGTGATCTTAACAAACCTTCAGCTCAGAGATGGAAAAATATCGTGGAGAGGAGATGAAAAATTATATGACCTAGAACCATTGATTACATTTGAACTTATCATATAAATATCTTCTTTCAATATAAGAAGAGAGGGGAAGTGAGAAAGGAAGAATATGATGATGAAATGAGTTATAAAAATTTTAAAATTTGTTATAAGGAGTAAAAGCGGTCACTCGTATAGGGACCAATTTGTCCCCATACTTCTTTCAACGTGACCACTTGGTCAATAACATGCATAATGACGCATCATTAGTGTGTAAGAGTACAAATTATATACAATTATTTTTTCGAAAACTTGATATAAAAGACGTTGTATTTGACATACATAGTGATTGAAATTAAGTTGTTATGAGATTTAATTATGGATATATCATTGGAAAGAGCTCTCAGATTTTAGGTAAAAAATATTTAGTCATATTTTACTTAGCTTTAGGTTAAATTTTAAATTATTATTGCCCAATTTTTCTACACACCGGATAGTTAGAAAAGACTGTTTGTGTTCTTAAAAAAACACATTGTGTTCATTGATATTAAAGGCTACATTTTTGTTAGACAAACTGCTACCATGATTTTTGTGATCGATCGGAATGTTTCACACTTTTATCTAAAAAAAACTTGAACAATAAGAGACACCGTAACGGAGTTTTTTTCAAATATTAACATAAATATATTAATTTTTGTTTGATCCTAATGATGTTAATCTTCATTCTGATTTGATGTTCTATGCCTCGAGTCTTGGCTGGAAAACGTTGATTTTTGTTACTACACAAAATATATACATAGCGACGAAAACGCTTATGGTTTATTTTATGCTAAGATTACTTTTAGATTTCGCTTAGGTTCCGTAAATCTGTTTCATTTCAATTTTGTCTCTTCATTTTTTTCTCGTTTCGTTTTTGATTTTTGTTTTGTTACATTTTCAGTTTGATTAAGTTAGGAACATTGGACTATTTACAGTAAAGTGAGTTTATTCTTATCTTATTTGTCAAAATTATTAGACTGCAATATATGTAATAAAATTGAGTAAGAGGAATGCTACCATCAGCCGTTTGAACACTCTCCGTTAAGATACTCACTCGTCTACGGGAGCATGGCACACCTTTGTTATGCCTCGGTTATTGGCTTGCCAAGTTTAATACTCTGTTTTTATCTTTTATTTTCTATTATTTGTATTCTCAAACGCCACCACTCAAATTTTCCATAGACATGCCTTCAATGTTCAGTGTCCATTTAGAGCATAAGGAAGGAGAAAGCGATCTGGAAGGACTGGTAAACATGTTCGTCAAACAATGTTTTAAGCAACGACCCAAAACACCTAAGAATGACAATTTATACAACTATTTCGTGACATTTTTTAAGACAACTTTTTTCTCACTTCTTATTGGTAAAAGAAAAAAAGAGAAAGAAAACAGAGTAAAAACACAATAAGAGAACAATAAGAGAATGAGAGAGAAAGTTGTCCAAATTTTTTATGGGACTAGTTTTTTTTTATTAAAGAAACTACATATCAGGGCATAAATTATATGTATAGAACAAATATAACATCAAGTGTGCAAGATCTGATGGTTTATAATATAACACTTGTCACTAAAAAAATAATTTTTTTATCACTTGTCATAAGAAGCAATCGGCATGACATGTTCTCCACGTTCCAAAAAAAGTGCTTCCATTAAATTGAAATAAATAAATATTAGCAAAGAGCCATCGGTGATGCGTGTAACTGAAATACATACATCAAATAACAGAGCAAAACCAGAGCAAAAATACAAATGACATCAAACTTGTGGGGCTAACCACATAGGAGCCTTTCAGATGACAAGAAAAAAATGTCAGGACACTATAGTACAATGTTATTCCCAAGTAATCTACAATAATCTCATTCTATGTGTCATACTCTGTACTAGTCGTCCTTCACAAATGTATAGATTTTCTGCTACTATAAAGGATCACCATCACAGGGTTGAGTTTGTAGAGCAATAACAAACTAAGTCTATACATGCTAGTCTCCAGATACGTATTTTCTCTCTTCATAGTATCTCTTCTCACTCTTGGCTTTCTTAGCATTGCGTTTCTGCATCAGACAACAAAAGGCAAAAGCACAAAATCATGTCATTATTTAAACTAAAATATTGATTAGAATTTTGACAGAAAAAGCGTTAATTGTGTAAAGTTTCAAATAACTTAACATAGGAACTGATAAGACTTCCATAACGAAAACCAAAAAGAGGGCAAAAAGAAATTACCACATAAGCATCATGATTGGCCATTATTCTTTGAGCTACTGAGGTGGTAGTAATATCTTTTGGGCTTTCAAGCAAGCGGAATATACCAATGCTTTTTGGAACTTCATATGGATCTTTTTCACTCTGCACAATACCAACTTGTTTAGTAATAGGCCAACCAACCAATAAAGTGATATTGTATTATACATGGAAGGAAAAAAATAAGGAAAACTTACGGGTAATGACTTCTCAGCAACAGTGCCGTGAACAACTAGTGAGATATTGAAAGTTGTGATCTGTTTGATTCCAAAAAAAAATAAACCTTGTGAAAAATGGGTTCAAATTATGTTCATGAATATTTCAGATGCCCTCTAGCAAGCGGATGAAATGTATGTGAACAAGAAGTTGCAATTCAATCATTTCAAGAAGACAAATGAACCGGGTGATTTTACATGAGACGAGAAAAGCTATCAACACATTCATGGACACTACTTTCATTACAATATATCATGCTGGCTCCACTATATAATCCAGACCAGAGCTGTGAGCATTAAGGAGTGGTGTGCTAATATTTCTCTTTATGAAACTATCATGCATAAAAGAATTAAATCCTTCACTTGAGTACACCAGAAAATTTGTTGTTATAAAAAAGAGAGTAAACAGAGAAAAAAATGAGTAGTGAGTGCAAGTCAATACACCAATTACTATTGCAAGTAACTTGAATGAGATACAGATAATGCAGAATCGGGGACATACCATATCCTTTGTGATTTCCAAAGGTGCACCAATAATGACTTCATCAACATAACGGCAAGCTAGCACACTAAGGCTCCGCTCATGCAGATGCATAATTGGATAGTGATTTCCTCGATTTTCACTGCAGGGAATCTGTTAGTTTCTCATCAATGGTTGACATGAATACTCTAGAATACACGTAAAGTCAACATGAATACCTCACAGTCTCATCAGAGTGAATGCCAACTAAAAGAAAATCTCCAAGTTCCCTAGCCCTCTTGAGCATCTGATAGAACACAAAATAATGAATCAAACACAATCATATTAGGATAATTGGATCAAATGGTTCCTGTCTGTTGGATCAAGGTGATCCATGAACTTAAGCATTTAATTGAGGATAATAAACCACACCCTACATGAAACCTATCTTTACCTGAACATGGCCTGCATGGAAGAGATCAAATGCTCCATCAATGTATACAATACGAGCATTTGGTCCGGGACCCTACAATAACATAAACAATGGATATCAAACAATAAGTTCGGAAAAGTATATTGAAGAAAACAAATTTCCCCTACTACCCATTTTACCCTTAAAACCACCAAAATCACGTAATTTTGAATTGATACGATTTAGTATAGCTCTTAAAGAAACGAAAGAAACATATTCAACTGAAAGTCTGAAAGTTCACCTAGTGAAACACAAATTGGTTTGTAGAATTATGAACCAAATATGTAAAAAAAAATTACAGAGTAGATTATACAAGTAACCAAATACCTTGCACAAATTGGTTTGTAGAATTATGAACCAAATATGATAATTTATTTGAAAGAGTAGATTATACAAGTAACCAAATACCTTGCCATTTGAAAACTGCACAATACGTCGGGAAGTTGGTAGGAACTGGGACATGTGGGAAACCTTTGACTGGCATTCTTCTTGGGGCTTTACATCAGTGCCATTGCGATCTTCACAATTTTTTTGCTCTTTTAAAGAAGACATTATTCTTCCTGTATTGAAACATGGTTAGATCAAATGCATATGATTATCTTAATAATGACTATTGAAATTAATTGAGGAGAATCAGGAAGGCATTGATTATGATGCCCTGCCCCACACCACGTGTTAAAGAAGTCCAGGTATATATTTCATCATATGAAGACTAACTGCACACACGTAAAGTATTTTTCCTGCAGGACCATTTTTCTCCCAGCAAAACACTTGGACCCACACCCCCAAACAAAAAATATCTATCAAACAAAAAATGTGGCCACAATTCGCAGAACTCCTGGATTTATATAGAAATTCAGTACCTACGATATCTGTACTGGAAACTCCTTCAGTACGTTTAATTTGCTTGTATCGACCAGCTTTCTTTGCCGCAGCATAAGCATCTGTTCCATCAGGAAGCAGGCAAGGATCATCGCCGTGTATGACATAGTCAATGTTGTATTCATGAAAGAGACGGTTCAAGAATGTCTCAGTAATTGCATAAGGAGCATCAGTGATGACCTCATCCACCCACTTCAACCCACTGACAAGGGCCAACCTGGAAGACAAACACATTTTCAAATAATAAGTTGGCTTCCAAGATTTCGTTTTCAAAATCACTAATACAATAAAGAGACCATGATTATTTTTTTGACAGAAGGCCATCATAATAAGTTAGCTTCATCATTAATAACAACAACTAAGCTATACATTATACATCATCTAATTTCTGGAGTTGATTACATGATGTTTCTATCATTTCTGCCATATCAGCATCTTCCTCTAGCATGTTAACTATTGTACAAGCCCTGTTGGCACATTAGCCATTCAAGCAAACCCAAGTTTCCTTATTTCTGACATGCAACTACTATTGTTACAGTTAACGAGTAGTGGTTTCATACTTTCGTCGATTGAAAATAAAAAGGGTCATCTAACATGTTATAAGATTCCTAAACATACTGAATTTACGTTCTAGACAAACAAAATACCTCTCATCCATGGACAAAACGGGAGGCCCTTTATTGGCGACGATCTCCTCATCACCAACAAGCCCAACAACCAATTCATCACCTAACGCCTTTGCTTGTCTGAGTGCATTAGCATGACCATAATGCATCAGATCAAAACATCCATCCATGTAAACACGAACACGTCTCTTCCCAGTCTTCTTCTTCTTCCCCAAATTATACCACGAGCACGGCAATGGCAAAGAAGGAACCCCAATAACACCAAAGTAACTGGTTGACAAACCCAACAAAGCTGCAGTAACCATTAAACCACCAAACAGATGTGGATAGTAGTACACCCCTTCCCAAATCCAACTATTGCTTTCATAATCCATCTTTTCCTCTTTAATTTTCGGTCCCGGAAACTAGAACCTAACTATTATATCAAGAGGAGGCACAGACCTGAAAACATATAGAATCAAAATCAATTCAAACAATGAAATTGATGAATGCATAATTGAATAATAGAATTGCATTTGCATGTAAAATTGAATAATTGAGGTATCCTGAAATCGTGGATCTAGGTAAGAATAAGAATTATATAATAGTGATGATGAATGCATAATTGTTGGAATTAAAATAATGAGATGAGATGAATGAATCAAATACAAGGATTCGAATTTGATGAAAGAAACGAGAGAAAGGTTGAAAACCTAGATGAGATCGCGAAGAAGAAACGAAAAGGAGAATTGAAGATTGAAGAGTAAGCAAAGAAAGTGCGAAATATATGTATGTAATTAAAAAGGAAATAAACCTGAATTAATGGGGTAATTACGGGTTGATTAATTTGTGTCTGTGACTCCTCTTTGTTCTTTCTCTCGGATTTGATTGATTGATTGATTGATTCTAACGCAGAAAACTACCTCGTTGTTTATTTGCAAGGAATCTCTCGTGTCTGAATATAAAAGCTATGTATATATACTACGTCACTTTTTCAATATAATCAACGAGATTAACTTAAATGAACAAGTCTTAATCACTCATTTCATTTGTCAAACTAAAATATCTCATTTCTTATATTATTAATTTAATTTAATTAAATAATTATAATTATGCTTCCAGAATGAAAATGAAATATCTTTTGATTTTTGCTTCTAGTGGTTTATGTTTAATAGTATTTGTTGTTCTGCACACGAAATGAAAGCTGCCTTTCATTGGCTTTACGTGGCATATGCGTTCGGTTGTATTTGTGGTCCTCATTCTACCTTTCAATACACTCTTCTTCCATACAAAAAAAATACCAAAATTACTCCAACAATATTTTATTATTAGTATTTTAATTCAAAAAATAAAATTATAAATACTTAAAATTTAAATAAATTAGAATTCTTCAACTTCATTCAAAATTTTCGGTTTTAAATTCAAAACTTCATCATAGTTGGAAAAAAAATACTTTACAAATCTATTAAAAATAATAATATAAAGGACGTCTAAAGTAATTTTACAATTTGTGATAATTTTTGTAATAATCTTCTCTTTCACACTCATACTATATTATTACTTTCTCTCTCAATTGTTTTGGTTTCTCGGTCAATGTCTTTTCTCTTTGTAAATTTATGGTTGTTACAAAAGTTGTCACGCAAACGATTGTTCAAATAACATGTCTCATTATAATTTATCGGTATGTTCAAATACAAAAACATCTTTTTTTTAAATTCGATATCAGATCCAAAGACCGACTAATCTGAAGGGATCAATCCCATCGCCCACTTGCGGGAGCCCCATTCTAAGCCAGAACAAAGCTCTGTATAGACTTGCCCATCAAAATTGACACAAGAGAAAATCAAATCTAAGAGTAACAAACTCTAAGATCCCAAGCCAACAAGTCAAATACAAAAAAAAACACGTAGTGTCTTTTTTGAAGGGATATTTTGTAGTTGCCAATATATAACAAATTATCTTTAAAAAAATATATATATAACAAATTAGTCATCAAATTACGATGGTTCCATTTGTCTTTCCGCAAGAAACTAAAGTCGAATTTATTTGTTTTTAAAGAAAAAATATACTACGTGTAAGAACAAAGAGGATTTATACTACGTGTAAGAACAAAGAGGATTTATTATGAATTTTTGTATTCTTTGAAGAAATTGCTAGCAACAAAGTGGACCTGGTAGTCATAAAAACTGACTTTTCGGTGGCCTGGAGGATAGGATTTCGGCGTGAGGTTTGATTTGATCCATTTTTATTCATGCGTCATTCATTTCCATTACATGACGCCGTCCATTCTAGGTATTGCATTGCATGATCTCAAAATGTTTCTTCCCAATTGGCTGCAAAACTTATGATGTGCAGGTGAGGTGGATTGGATCCTTGCTACGATCTGGCAGATGTTAAGCAATCTACAAACAAACAAATTATGTCTAATAGATATTTAACCTTTGGAGAAATGGAATGCATATTTTCCTATATCAATTTTTTATCTTTAGTGACAAACATTGATAGCATTTCTCCAAAAAGAAATCTAATATTTTATTTATTTATCTGTGCTTGATCTATTAAAAAATAAGAAACTCAACAAGACAATTTTTGTTGTAGTTTGTTTGATTGTAAAATTGTTTGAGAAACAAAAAATATGGAAGACAAGAGACATGATAAAACTTGAAATTATTGTATTCAATAAATTACAATGTAACTTTTTTTCTCAAGTACAAGTTACTTAAATATAAAAATGTTTTTTTTTTCATCAAACATCTTATAAGATAAAGAATTGTTTAATACTATAAAAGTTTATCATGTTGTTCCATTTTATGTTATAATGTTCTGTTTTTTTGTTGTTATTTTACTCAAATTCACTTTTAATATGTGTTTAGCTTGACTTTTACATCGACCGACTTACGACTATGGTTATGGTCTCATTTTGACTTGATTTCATGAAGCTGTAAGTCTTGGCTTCTAGTAGGCGTCTACTGTCACCTCTACCGTGGAAAATAAACAAAGCATGAATTCATGTGTTTGTAGAAAGTTTTTTAACTCGATCTTTGGAGTTGTGAACACTTTAAAATATCTTTGACTACTCAATTATTTTTCAATTATTTAGTGTTTTTGTTAAGTATTGGTGCATTCTTTATTATCATAAATGTCAAGTGGAATATATTGAATTGAAAATAATAAAAGTAGTATTATTTCCGTACTATAATAGATGACCTATTTGAAAATGTGCAATTTTGACCTAACTTGATTTGACCATATTTTTTTACTAATATACAAAGATAAGTAATATTATATAAGATGTTGTTAGATTCGTCTCGATGAGTATTCTCAAAATATCAAATTTTCATTTTTTTTAATATATTATTCAAGATATTTAAGCTCAAAATTATGCATTGATATGTATAATATAATCAACTGTGTCATATTATGGGACGAAGGGAGTATTAATTATAGTTATATTTGAAGGGAAAAAAAGTAAATAATGTTGTATTGAAAAATGAAATGAGTCGGATTTTATGAGAAGTAACAAATTCTTAAATATATGACCAATTTGATAATAGTAGTTTATAAGAATTTTACATCTTTTTTAAATATTCATAATAGTAGTTTATAAGAATTTTTAAATACATAAAATAATAAATGATTGGTTTTTTTAAGAAGAAAACCATTTTGAAGAGAGGAAAAAGTGGAGAAGTAAAAAAAAGGCACACTATCTATCTGTTCAGCACAATACAGAATATCGTATCGTAGTAGTGATGGCTGTTTCATCACTTTCTCTTCCATTTCAATTCCGTTCTTCTCCCAAATCACACACTCGCCGCAAATTCGCTTGCTTTGCAGCGGCGAGCAGCGAGGTTCCCCTCCTCCAAGTCAACGATCTTCGAGCCAAAATCGTTGAATCCAATGCCGAAATTCTCCGTGGCGTTAATCTCACTATCAACAGAGGTGAAATTCACGCTATCATGGGTAAAAACGGTTCTGGTAAAAGCACTTTCGCTAAGGTTCTTGTGGGTCATCCAGATTATGAAGTTACTAGTGGTACTGTTGTTTTCAAAGGGGAAAATTTGCTTGAAATGGAACCTGAAGAAAGAGCCCTTGAAGGTCTTTTCATGAGTTTTCAATCACCTGTTGCAATTCCTGGTGTTTCCAACGATCAATTTCTTGTTATGGCTTATAATGCTCGGAGAAAGAAACTCGGTCTTCCTGAACTTGGACCCCTTGAGGTTCATTATTCATTTACTTCTTGTCATTGTTTTCAATCATAATCCTTAAGATTGTGGATAATTGTCGTAAAATGTGGTTTATACTATACAACCTTAAGATTGACTTATTTGCTTCACAATCCTTGATATTTTGGAGAATCACTGTTAAAGGCTTGTTTGGATTGACTTATTTATGGACGTAACCCTTTTTGGGATTGTTTTGGAGAGTTTTTGAAAATTGCTTATAACATGTCTGGAAGCTGTTTTCAGCTTTTTTCTGTAAGTTATCCAAGAGAGCTTATCAAAACAACTTTTTTTTTTAAATGGAGCTTATGAAATAACTTATAGCTTGTATGAAAACAATTTTACTTTATTTTATCTTTTGTTATAGAAATAGCTTATACATAAGCACTTGATTAAACTGGTTATCCTGATAGGGACTAAATGCAGTTGATGCGGCCTTAATTTCAGTCGGGCATGCATAAAAAGACTTGATTTTGCGACTGAGTTGGATTTGGGACTTTTTCCAAACACCTGAGCATAGCCCTTTTTTTATGGTTTCTGACTTGCTGAATTTTTGGTTTTGTTTTGCAGTGTTTTTCTTATTTAATGGAGAAGCTACAACTTGTTAACATGAAGCCTGACTTTCTCAATAGAAATGTCAATGAAGGGTTTAGTGGAGGTGAACGAAAACGCAATGAAATCTTGCAGCTTGCGGTTTTGGGGGCAGATTTAGCTATTTTGGATGAAATTGATTCAGGATTGGATGTTGATGCGCTCAGGGATGTGGCTAGTGCAGTTAATAAAATTCTTACCCCGGAGAATTCTCTGTTGATGATTACTCACTATCGGCGAATTCTTGATCTCTTGAAACCTTCTCATGTCCATGTTATGGTAAGTTACAAACTTAAAACTGATCTTTAATTTTATTCTAAGTTTTCAACTTGAAGGAAATTGTTCAGTCTCAGACTTTTAAATGAGGTGAATAGAGAGCAGATAGTTTTCCTCTCCTTAAGTTATTGAGGAAAATGGGGTTTAGGTGCTTAATTTTAGGAGTTAACCCTGCGGCTGCTTTCCATTTGTGTGAATGTACTCGGTTTTAGCAAAGGTTTGAGCAGATATTTGTGATTAAATTGAAAAGTAATATTTTTACATGAAGCTTCTATAGCTTGTTGGATAGCTATTAGAGGTATGTACTTGCATCTTATGGGAAGGATCTTATTACAAAAACTGCCTTTTTTACTAATTTTATTTTGATATTCTAGTTGTAATCAACATTTTTAAGTATCTAAGATCCATTGTACCAAGTGATGTCGCGATAAAAAGAGATGTCAACTATAGGATTCAAGTAGGGTGTTTGAAATTGATGAATGATTTGGGAAAATTAGAAAATTGAATAACCATTACCACAAAAAAAAAAAAAATGGAGAACCCCTATAGTTGAGAAGATAATAGAATCCCTTTGTTTAGACATCTATGACAGGACAGGACATGTGGAAGCATCGATAGGGAGAGAAGATCAGATGTATGATAGTCTAATAGTTAGAGGTAGATCAAGGAAAACCATTGGCACTATTTAGAGAGATTTAGAGGTAAACAGTCTTTCTCTACTCCCAGTATATGTGTGGCCTTTATGGCACCGGCCCATCAATGTAGATGAACCTACCTAGAGGATTATCAGCTGAAGTAGATTTCCATTTCCTAAAGAAAGTAGGTCTTTTCTTAGATATGTTAGTTTCCCATCCCTCAAAGGATAATGTTATAGCATCAGATATTTGATGCTGTCAAGAATATAGATTACTGTGTATGATTTTCAATTTACTCCGTGTTCATTCATAGTATTGGCTGTCCCGTATCGCATAACACACACTTCATGATCATTTAATATTTGTCTGTTCTGAATGTTTTGTTTAATGGTTTAGGTGCTGATTTGGCAACTTTAGCAGGGTACCCATATATTATCATTTAGTATTGGCGACGTTTTTTTTTTTTTTAAGAATAAAGGTTGCTTTGGAGATAAACATATATCTTTGTGATTAGATTGACACATTTGATGTTTTTATCACTGCTGTTAATTTCCTGAATTAGATCATGTGTATACATTATATGCTCATTTATTGGCCTTTTGGTAGAAGATTGTTTTTCTTAGAAAATGGATGTAGGTATTAGGATCCTCTCACATGTTATTTTAACGTGACCACATTATGTGAATACATCTCAACATGTATTTTCTAACACAACCATAGCATGATTTGAGATAGAAAGCTACCATTAACTTGCAATTTTAGTTCCACGCCATTGATTTCATTTTAAAAAGTACATGGTTGAGATGCATTCACGCGATTTTATCATGTTGAAATGACACGAAACAGAATCCTGTTCCCATTCCCGTTATAGACAGTGTATGAAAAATTGAATGCAAAGTCTGTGCTGTTAAATGACATGAATGAACCTTTTTTCTCTCTAAATTATCAGGACAACGGAAAAATTGCAAGGACAGGCGACCTATCTATGGTAGATGCAATTGAGGCAGATGGATATGAACCGGTCTCTGTTTTAACTTAATACAGCTAGTATCAACACCCTTTC
>Ga0099826_10001214_pt1 | contig 14997 bp, 11 predicted proteins | sample Mtrugardesep15_FD_76830 | JGI IMG/M metagenome (GOLD analysis project Ga0099826, IMG submission 76830) | Root nodule microbial communities of legume samples collected from California, USA - M. trunc garden sep15 | ecosystem: Host-associated > Plants > Roots > Nodule | place: USA: California... | reverse complement strand
GGTAGTGCTGGTTGATTTCTATTGACCAGTTGATGTTAAAATTGGGGAATATTAGTTTAAGTTTGAAAATGAACAGTGGATCTTGCAGTTGTTGCGGTGGTTGGGCAAGGAGAGAGATGGATTATAGAGGGTGAGTTGTTAGATCTAGTGTTGACGGTGCTTGATAAAACTGTGAACTTGATTTGATCTAGTGGTCAAAAAATACTTTCTTATGGTGGAAAAAAAGTTTCCTTTCGCATGCTAAACTCCACCTCAAATATATAATGAACTCTTCCATAGCTTGAAATCAAGGAGCACAAGTTAACAACATATTCAACAAGAACAAGAGGAAAGCAAATACAAACCGAGTTAGTGTATCATCTCTCCTCCAGTCTCTCTCTATCAAAACTTTTCCTCTCTTCTCCTTTTCCCACTCAAATCAAAAATCAATGTCCATCTCAAAACCCCAAACCCCCCAAATCCACCAAATCCACACTGAAATCACCTCTAATATCCTCTTTGGTTATGGATCGCGTTTTCTTCCTCGTTTTATCCTGTTTTCCTCTTCTTCAAAGTTGCTTCTTCCGGATCTTATGCGTTTTTTTTTCCTCATGTTATGGGTTTCACGTTTTTGGATCTTATGCGTTTTCTTCCTTCTGTTTTTACGTTTCTGGTACAGGTCGGAGAGGTTACATAATTTCTCTTGGGTGATGTTACATAATCGAACCTATTCATGACAGATTTGATTTGATTTTCCCTGTGGATAATGTTGTGGAGGTGTTGCTGAGGATATTGTGCTGTTAAATATGGTTGAAAAATTCAATTCATGAATTTATTTTTACTTCATTAAATCCTTTTGTAAAACCTCAATTCAGTTTTTCATTTAGATTTTTAATTGAAATCAAGTTTACTATGGGTTGTTGTTGATGATGGTTGATGTTTTTGAATTTTCTGAAAAAATGATGAAGATGATGATGGTGTTGATGAATATGATGTTGAAGATAATGAACAAAAGTGAGGAAGAAGATGAAGAAAGAGAAATTAATTAGTTATTGTTGCCTAACCGTAAGATATAATACACCTGTGTAATCGAACGATCCTCTTTTAAAAAAAGATCAAGCGGTTTAAATTAATAAAAATTAATATGGTCTATGGTCGGCCACTCTTAAGGTTGGTTCACCATAGACATCATTTGGGGTTAAACTTAACGGTCGAGATTTATTTGACAAACGGAGGAAAAAATGAGGGACCAAAATGTACGTTTTATTAATTATGAGATCAAAATAAAAACTTGAAATTATTTAAGGGACCAATAGAATACCTACAATTTATTAACTGTGGGACCAAAATAAAAACTTGAAATTATTTGAGGGCCCAATAGAATACTTACAATTATCACCAAAAAAAAAAATAGAATACTTACAATTTCTAGATTGCATCAGTTATGATGTCAACTATCAACTAAATGAGTAAGAAGGTTTTAGTCTTCATCTTGATACAGTCTATTATCTGCTAAGATATTTAAAATGCACAGTTGGCGAGGGTAACTTCATCCTTACACTATCAGGCCTATGTAGAAGCTTACTAGGCCACAAGTGTGGACAGTGAACACACATTGAAGATGCACTAAATGAAACCATGTTTTCTTTAGGATTTTACTTTTGTCATGGAATCCCAGAAATCTACTGTCAGAAGGTCATTTGTTCTGAATAGTATGTGTCGTTAGCAGCCGTGGCCAGTGAATTACTTTGGCTATTATATGTTTGCATAATGTTGTCAGTTGTCCAACTCCAAATCGAAGTTAGTAAAGAATGATTGGCCAGTAGGTGTTCTATGTGGTGTTTTACTTCTAGAACATCTCATAAATAAATGTTTCAAAATTCGTAGCTACCCGCTTTGGTTCAAGCCTAAATCTAATGCACATTTAATCAAACCTGTGATTGGACAAGTTTTAATGCCATTGTGGCTTGGTAATTTGGAATCTACTCTTCCCCTTTACTACTGTTTAGTGTCAGTAGCACACATCTATATTTTTCACTCATTTATTTATCTCGTGCGTCCAAATTCTGATTGAAGCACCAAAATCCTTCATGGTGTATTATTCATCCGCAAAGTTTCCCTTCTTGATCCTAATTGTTGGATTTTTAGACAACCAATTATGTTTATGTTTCAATTATAATTTTACCACTTCTTTTAATTATGGGTTAATAGTGCTTTACCACTTCTCGACTTGACTATTTGTTTCCAAAATGTTTTCACTTGTAAAGTTAAGTGTGAGTGTGACTAGTAGAATTCTATTATACTAGACAATTTCTAGACCTACCATCAGTCATGCTTTCAAAAAAATGAGTCAGCATGTGTCCTGGCGTTGAAGTCCTCATCTATATATAGTCCATGTCTAAGCTGACTAGGTCACATCTGTGGACACTTTACGCACATTATATTGGAGATGCACTACATGTAACCATGTTTTCTTTGGGATTTTACTCCTGTCATGGAATCCCATAAATCTATTGTCTGATGTTCATTTGTTGAGGCAAGCATCTGTTCTTACTACTTAGCACATGTGGCCTGTGAATTGCCTAGGCTATTATATCTTTTGCATAATGTTGTCATTTGTCTGCACTTATCATGAGATAGTGAGGCATGTAAAAAAGTCGAGGTTCTTCAAGCAAGGGAGAAGGTGAATGTTAGATTTCCTATAACAGCATATATAACTTATTAAGCAAGATCTTGTTCAAATAAAACTTATTAACCAAGAGTCTGTCATTCATGACCAGTTTTAGCTTTAAATACTTCAATTATGCTTGGTAACAGCCTCCAATTTTTAGTTAATGAACATGCACTGTTAATTTATCTGTACCTTTGTAGATACTTCATTTGTCATGTAGTGAATCACTTTCAACTTCTCTCCCAGTTCCTATATTCTAATCTTTGCAACTTTTGTGTATTACTTTTGGACAGGTTTCCTGAAGCTGCTGAGCTTGATGGTGTTTATGGGACTAAGATTCGTGGTATGATCAACACCATTGATTTGTCCCCAAATACGCACTATGCAGCTTATCTTGTGTTCAAGATGATTGATGTCTCGATCTTGGGACTTGAAGGACATCGTGTGGAGTTCTTAGTTCGTGTCAAAAGTGGCCATAGTAATGTGATGGGTCCTTATTATCGTAATGCAACTGTCTGTTTGTATCGAAATGTGAAAGGTAGGAATCACGAGTACAACAAAGTAGTAGGATTGCAACGTTCTAGTGTGAGAAGCGATAGGTGGTTTGAGATTGAGATGGGGGAGTTCTTCAATTCAGGCCTAAAAGCTGAAGAAATCCAAATGAATGTTAATGTCGAGATAAAGGATAGTTGTCGGAAGACACGTCTCTTAGTTGATGGAATAGAAGTTAGGCCTAGGAGAAACAATTAAGCGACATTCACAAACTATGCAAGGGGTCTTGCGTCTTGGATAGCAGGGCAATGTTTGAAGATCCAACATTTCAACATACTATATACTATTGTTCCAAACTGTTTCTACCTAAAGTATATGCACACTTTATATTGCTTGTCGTGGTTAAGTATATTGGGATATCTGTTTTGTGATATCAGCCACGTGCTGATTGTCCCAACTATATTTTATTATATTGTAATGCAAGATGAATTTGCTATTTATTGGTTTGGAACCCTCGACTATGAATGCTAGGTGCTAAATTTATTCAAGTAATTTAAATTCTGGTCATAAGGCAGGGCCATCTATTATTGTTGTTGTGAAAGCTTTTCAGTTTCTTATTATAGTTAACAGGTATTTAAAATAGTGGGGGCAGCAATTGCCTTGTCTCCAAAAATACTCAGTTTGTAGCTTATCTTAACAAGCACAGCAATTGCATGTCTCCAGGCTACAAGCAAAAATAGGACTATGAAGAGCGTTCTCCAGCAAATATGCCAACTTTACCTTTTTACTTGCAGATTTTATTATTAATGAAATATCACAAAATTTCTTCTTTACCAGTAAACGGAAAGAATAATTGGTAGTTTCGCATGACTAACCTCAATAGAATTATAGTTCAGCCGTAAAACTTAAAATATGAAGCACAAATTGGCTTATGTTGGCTCACATCACATGATTGGCGTATGGAGCAAATATCGTTTTTTCTGAGTAATACAGCAACTATAGTTATAGGAATAGTTGGTTTGTGCAGAATTAAACTTTAAAACATGACTCTTTCATTCAATTCTTCATACTATATATTTATTTTTAACAATTTCATCCCAAACTAGACATAGTATATAGTATATTAATTTATCATGTGAGACTGAAACCTAGAGCTACTAATGATCAATACAAAACCATTTGTCACCAGGTTAGATATCAATTGCTAACAGGTTGAAAAAAAACCCAATTTCTGTTACAAGTATTCACATTCCACAATAGGTTACTCAATGAATCTCCAAAGCACCTTCCTTATCAAAAATTCTCTACAAAGCATACGCAGACTCTTTGCAACCTTCCCCAAACCAAGCATTCCCAACCCAACAAGTTTCTTCACATATTCAACATCAGAAAACAACACTTTTGAAATAGGAAACAGTGGTAAAACTTGAATGTCAACCATACATTGTGTCCAGCATTACTTGCCACCACATTTGAGCTCTTATACTTTCCAAAGCTGTTAAGGTTGGTCCATTAGTAACAACATTGGCGTCACCATATTCTAAACCTATTAAGCGAGCAGAATAGTATGCATTAACAGCTTCACTAGTTCCCTTCTGATATCTTCCCTTTTCAAATTCTTTTAACCCTCCAGCCCAAGAGTGAAACTTATATAGATCGAAACACCATAAACGTGTATGATTCGGGTTCGAACATGTGCTCAAGTTCATAAACTCTTCCATAAGTGAATAAGCCTGGCGCTTATACTTCTTACCCCAATATGGATCAATGTTTACAAGAACAACAATACCATCAAGGAAATATCTCAAATGATATAGTTGAGAAGTATATAATACAGATCCAAAATCATAACTAGAATCAGAACATCCTTGTTTTGTAACAACTACTCTCCGTTTCTGATCATATAGAAATCCATTTTCTTTGATAGCTCCATCAAGCCAAGGCTCAATGATCTCTTTCAAATACTTAACTTTTGGAATCACATCAAGGAAACAAACGTCTTCAGCGATCAAAGCCAACTTTGCAATCAATTTTCCATTAAAAAAATATGAAGTCCTTGTTGTCGCAGATGAATTTAGTCCCTCAACATCGTTCAAAGGAACCGAAACAATTTCATAATGTGATTCTTCTTTCACACCATTTGTAGAGTGCCAAGTTACAAAAACAGGATCGGTTTTCAAAAGCCATGGATCGCCACCAACAAGCTCAATATCAATGCTTTTATACTTAAAATCATTCAAAACAGTAACATTATTACAAATTTACAATCATTCTCAGACAAAAGCTGAAGATGAAGAGGGTGCTCTTCTGCTAACAATAACAAATCACCAAACCCTTTCTTCTCCAACGTATACTCAACACAAAATGGTCTTCCAAACACAGCTTCACCACCAGACACAGTGTAACAAACAAGAATAGAACATGTCAAGAACAATCTCATATTTTTGAATCAGAATCTGACAACAAAACTATCGTAATCTATGAATACAAACACCTGACACGACACTGACACGGGCAATAATTTGAGTAACTGACACGACACCGGAAACAATACTACGGAGATCCTAACCATGCCATAAAACGCATCAGATAAAAATTACTTAAGTTGATTGATTCAGGGTTTAACAAACATTACAGGTGAGGGTTTAAGTTGTTGTTAGTAAAATGAGCTATAAATTATGAAAGATGTAAATGACGAAGAAAATGTGTTATCAGAGTTTTACTTTGTTAAGTGGTTTGTTGAAATTTCTTATCAAAAAAAGAATTTGACTCACAAATGATTGAATGAGTAGGAGACGGGCAGGGGAAGGAGTTAACCTGAAGCGGAGAGAAATGAAGAAGATGACGAGAGGAATCAAGGAACGCAACGATAACACCAACCACTCACCCAACGGATTTGAAGGTTTCACCATTTTCAACTAAAATGAGTTTGGTTTAAGGTTTTCACTCGCGTATATGCAATCAACAGACTTGTCAAAAATTACCTATTGGTTTGTGTGTTAGTTTGGCCCCAACAACCACTCTAAATTGCGATAATTTATTTCTTAAAATTCGGTCAAAGATCAAGATAGTCAATACGAGTCTCCTGTTAATTCAAAAGCTAAGTGGGATTGAACGCACAAAATTATGTTCAATATTTTTAGTGTCATGGGATTGTAGAGCCCTACACACCAAAAATTGTATTATTATAATTTTTATATTTTATTTAAGAAATTTAAAATAGTTTTACTACACATTAAAAAATGTAATAATGATTTTAGTAAACTAAACTAGTGTAATGTTTTGGAAGTAGTTTACACTCAATTAATTAGAGGGTACAATTGGAAGTAAAATAATAATTCAATATTAAAAAGTGCAAGTAACATTCATTTTAAAACAATTTATTTTAGACGACACTCATTTTAAAACGAATGAAATACTTTTTTAGAGGAGCATACTCACTATTTGTATTTGTTAAAATTATAGTTATATATTAAAATTAAAACTCTGTGATGAGCGAACAAAATGAGAGATTGGTAAAGATGTATAATTTTAAAAGAAACTTAACATAAAAGGAAAACCATATGTAATCGATTTAAGTTTTGCTTATTGGTGTTAGCTTGATATCTTCGAGCTTGCTTATCTCAAAGTCTCTTATTCGATTATTCTAGTATCAACTTTGATGGATTAAGTCTATACAATAACTTGGCTTTAAATGGACTGAGATTAAAAAAAGCCAAATGTAATTGATGTTTGAATGTAATATTTTTTGGTTACATATTTGAGTGTAATTTACTCCAAACAAAAAAGTCCATTGGTTTTACATAATTTAATTTTAGTTTGTTTTGAAAGGATAATTTAATTTTAGTTGACTATAGTCTTTTTTTATTTATTTATTACTAGTTGCTTATTTATCAAAAAAAAAAAAAAAACAATTCCACCTCTCTCTATTCTTGGTAAGCGAAGAGCAAAAGAATGACAGGTTTTGAAGAATTACCGGAAGGGTGCATAGCGGCAATACTCTCCAGTACAACTCCAGTCGACACCCGCAGACTCTCTCTAGTTTCTAAGACTTTCCTTTCTGCCGCGGATTCCGAAGCTGTATGGAATCGCTTTCTCCCTTCCGATTCCCAATTCATCAACTCTATCATCTCACAGTTTCCTTCCCTAGCTAACATTCCTACCAGAAAGGATCTCTATCTTGCTCTATCTGACCGCCCTATCATCATCGACAATGGTAAAAAGGTATTTTTCTTCCTAACTGTTGATTTCTCGAATATTACTGAGTTGGTCAGTTTTGGAGTTTCAAATGTTTAGTTAACAATGCTAGTTAGCCTTGGATTTATGAAATGTAGAGTTTTCAATTGGAGAGAAAGAGTGGAAAGAAGTGGTATATGCTTGCTGCTAGATCTCTTGCAATTACTTGGGGTGATACTAACCAATATTGGAACTGGATTGCTATGCCTGAATCCAGGTTTGCTCTTCAGTTTTCTACTTGCTTAACTTAATAAGTGTATTTGGAAAAATGGAAAAATGCATGTCTCATGTTGAAAAGAAATAAGGCATGAAAATAGTTTGGAAAAGAGACGAACCACTCACTTTTAAAGCTAGTTGTTTAAGAATGTGCTAGACCCGAGTTCATATCCTGTGGGCATGATTTTTTTTAAAAATCTCAAGTCAGAAAGTCCCGAATTTAAAACCTTAGCCATCATCGCCAGAACTAGAGATCCGACGCACCGTCATGCACCTAAGCAATTTTTTAGGCTCTCTTGCTTTTTCAAGTGTCGAAATGAAGCCATTAATGGGTTTGAATGATTCTATTTCCTATGTTAGTTGGCAGTTATTGTTGATTGATCCTATTCCCCTCATCAATGGAACTCTCTTCGGTTCAATAAAAAACAATGACAGGTTGAATCTTCTTTTCCCTCCTGTCCGAAAATCAACTGGCTTTTGCTGCCATGTTTTCAACTTTTGGCGGTGAAAATTCCAATCAAAAGTTAGTAAAGAAGGTTTGCCTAGTTAGCGCTCAATGTGTTGTTCTACTTCTAGACCATGCCGTAGATAAGTGTTTCAAAATCCATAGTTACCCCTTCTGGTAAATACCCAAATCTAAAGCACATTAAGTCAGACCAAGGAAGTTTCTGATGCCACCGTGGCTTGGATTATGGAGTTTATTCCTTCACTTCGCTTCAGCTAAGTTTCTGAAGCAAATATTCATCTCTTCACTCATTTACCTCTTGCATCGAAAATACAACTCGGAATGGAGCACCTAGATCTTTTATCATGTAGTGCTTCATCTATACAGTTTCTTTTCTTGATCCAAATCATTAGATTTTGGATTCAACGACAGCCAATCCTATTTTTTTTTTCAATGCTGAATTAACTTTGCATGATTTTTTTCCTTACTTTTCAGTTCCTTCAATCAAGTTCAAACTGATTTCTTCGAATTTCATTGCTATAAACTTACACCTATTCCATTAATTTTACTATCGGGTCTTTAATCATTCAGGACAGCAGGCGGTCTTTGAGGTAGATTAGGAAGAGTGTTGTTTCTGGTGATCGGGTATACCAGGCTCGTAACCCTTAAGTCGTACTGAATTCCCCATTTTGTGACAATGTTTCTGTAATTAAGTTTCAATTAAAGTATCATAATGCACACATGAATCTGGGGTTGGGCATTTGTCTTCCAAACGTTATGGATTCTTAAAAAAAAAGTAACAGTATAACACCAACTTTCTTTTTTCTGATTTTATCTGTGGTCCTAATTATATATGTCCATTAGCCAAACAACATAGAATTTCATTTTATTTAAATAATAAGTTACTTGCTCTTTCTTTTAATAATATATCATGAATTGTGATGTTTGGAGCCCATACTGTGTGCCCACATATGCTGGTCAGTTGTATTTCTTCTCATTCTGACATTCAGATGTTGCAATGCCAATATCTCTTGAATCGGCTTTAACTTATTTCCTTCCAACTAAGGGAATTTTACATCAATTTTCAAGCGTAAGACTGCAATACAAGCATGTTGAGAATAGACACCAACATCTCTTGCATTTGACAGATCTTTGCTGTTTCAGTTTTGGCACTTAGGTACCAGTTTTGTTTTTCAATTCTCCTTATCAACACAGTTCCATCTCCCATTTAAGAACTGCCAAATTAGCTTCTGTATCTTAAGTCTCCCAACCCATCTGTAACTATGAGTTTTTAGCTTATGTTGTGCCTATGCTTTTTCATAATTGTTAGATAAGTTCTATGAAAGCGACATTCCTGCATTATTATTGGCTAGCAAAAAAAGGTAGAAAGGCTGCGTATTGAATGATATAAGTGAAAGACCAATTTAAATCTCAAGGGATGTAAAGTTGAATGAAACTATTTTCCATTTTCAGCTTCTCTCACTACTTTCACTTTCTCCTCATATTTCCTTCTAAGTGAATACTTGTTAAATTATTCAATCCTAAAGTTTACTGTACACCCGAATCTGAACCTCAGTAACAGTATTGGTGATCTACCGTCTGATAATTCTCTATATAGATAGTTAATAAGTAGAATATTATTATACTTGATAAATTCTAGACCTGACAATAGTTATGTTGCCAGAAAAATAAGTCTGTATGTATATGAGCATTGCAGTCCCCTTTTTGATATTTGAAAGGCACACCTGACTAGGTTCTCATATCTTCCGGAACTTCTCTCTTACAGTAACCACTTGCAAGCCTATACAGAAGCTGAATAGGCCACATGTGTTGGCACATCTGCAGATCCGCTACATGTTACCATTTTTTCTGTGATTTTACTTTGTCACGGAAACCAATAAATCTATTGTCAGTGGATCATTTGTGAAGACCGAGTATACATCCTTTGCAGTCGCGCCAAGTGATTCAACTTGGCTATCATATCTTGTTTATTATTTTGTCATTTCTCCAACTTCAACCCTTATACTGGGACAACCAAGTAGTTGTCTATATTGCTTCTATCCACAATTATCATGAGGCGATGAGGAATGTAGAAAACTGGATTTCCTTTTTGTGAGGGAGAAGATGAATGTTGCAGTTCTCAAGCTGGTTTTCGGTCATTGACTCATTGTAGTCCAGCTGATGGCTTACTCATCTACAAATGCTCTTTCTACATCTCTCTTTCGTGAGATGTTGTCCAATATGGAAATCCACTCTTTCATACTCTCCTGAAAGTCCCAATAGTCTTAGTTAGTAGCTGTGGCTCCCCCTAATATTATAGACAAGATCCACCACTGGATAGTGGGCAGGGTATTATTTTCAACAACCAATAGAAGTTTATCATAATCAGTCACGGCTTTAAATAATTTAGTCATACTTGGTTTACAGTTTCCAAATTTTAGTTGATGAGCCTACATTTTTCCTGCATTCTTATCTTTGCAACTTTTGTGCACAAATTTTGAACAGGTTTCCTGAAGTTGCTGAACTTCTTCATGTGTGTTGGCTTGAAATTCGTGGGAAGATAAACACCCTTACCTTGTCCCCAAATACTCTGTATGTAACTTATCTTGTGTTCAAGATGATCAATGCCTATGGATTTGAGTACTATCCTGTGGAGTTATCAGTTGGTGTCGAAGGTGGCCATAGTAGCACTAAAATTGTCTGTTTAGCAGATCCAAACGCGAGACGTAGGCACCGTAGCAGAATTATAGTTACGGAGCCCAACAGAGTATTAAGATTGCAACGTCCTAATGTGAGAAGCGATGGCTGGTTGGAGATTGAGATGGGAGAGTTCTTCATTTCAGGCCTAGAAGATAAAGAAGTCGAAATGAGTGTTATTGATATAAAGGGTGGTCATTGGAAGAGAGGTTTCTTTATTGAAGGAATAGAAGTTAGGCCTAAGGAAGACCATTAAGCAACATTCCATGAACTGTGCATAGGTTTGTGTCTTGGATAGCAGAATAGTGCTTAAAGATTTGAAGTCTCAACTTTTCATCATACTATGTGACATGTATTCTTGTTCTAAACCTTCTCTACGTAAAGTATATGTAATAGTTATATTCTAAACCTTCAACTATATTTTGTAGTGCAATATAAATTTGCTGAATATTTTTTGTTTGAAACTGTCAACTATGGACGCTGTGTGCTTGACCCTTGATCAACGACATTAGGTTTCGTTCACTCTGAAAGTTCATTCTCTCTGAGGGGAGGAAGGGCTAGTGTCTAGTAGCTACTGTGAAGTACGATAAATAATGGTCTGAGCATGATTAAAAACATTGATAAAGTAGAAATAATTGTGTTTTAACGATAGAATTTAAAGTACATGAACAACACTGTAAATATTTTCTTTAAAAATCGCAAAAATTATTTCAAAATAGTTGTACAAATATCATTTATTCAAACCATATATTCTTTTTAAACTCTAATTTAATTTAGAAAAAAACTTAGATGATTGTTTTTAATAAAAAAAAAATGTTCTTCAATTTCGACTCTTAACTCAAACTTTTTTAACTACCCAACTCGTATTTTCTTAACCGCTTTTTGTATGTTCTTAATTTAACTATTTAACTACTTATAATTTCTTAAAATTAACACTTTGTCGAAGTTTATTATAACTACAAAAGATGTATTTTAAGAATCATACAAAATGTTATAGCCACAAAATATGTAGTTTAAGAATCATACAAAAGAAAAAGAAAGACGAATTTAGATTCTCTTTATTAAAAATTCTCTCAATTTTTTATGTGAAATCTCATATTCTACAATTAAGTTTTGTTCTTTAATTTTCTTTGAAACTCCAATCAATTTGTCTTTTTAAAAAAACTTTTAACTTGTAAAAGAAATAATCTATCCCCGACTAAAAGTCTTATGCTTTAGCAGTGAAAGGGATACAAACACGCGTCTATCTAGAAGTTCAAACAACAGCTTCGCAATTTCCATGATCCATTGTTTTGAGACGCGGTATTTCAACATGACGTGGTTTTTAACTCACAATTTTTACAATCCGTTGTTTTGAGATGCAGTATTTCAACGCGACGTGATTTTTAACTCAAACCCAAACATAGCCTTAAACTATTTCCACCTAATTATTAAAAAAAATAAAAATAAAAAACTATTTCCACATCTATTCCTGGTAAGTCAAAAGCAAAAAATAGAATGGGAGCGTTTGAAGAGTTACCGGAAGGGTGCATCGCCGCCGTGCTTTCTCTTACAACTCCGGCTGACGCCGGCAGGCTTGCCGTTGTTTCAAAAACTTTCCGTTCCGCCGCCGATTCCGACGCCGTATGGAATCATTTTCTCCGTTCCGACCCTCAATACTTCGACTTTATCATCTCACACTCTCCTTCCCTTGTCAACATCCCTACCAAAAAGTCTCTCTATCTTGCCCTCTCTAATCGCCCTATCATCATCGACGATGGTAAAAAGGTATTATTCTTCGTAATTCACTGATTTCTTGAATTTTAAGGCTTATTATCATTGACTAATTAGTAATTAATCTGAATTGAATTGAATTAATTGTTGTATATGTTGAAATTCAGAGCGTTCAATTGGATAGAAAGAGTGGAAAAAAGTGTGTGATGCTTGCTGCTAGATCTCTTGACATTGATTGGGATGATGATGAAGAATATTGGAACTGGACTACTATGCCTGATTCTAGGTTTGTTCTTAACTTTTCCATTTGCTTTTACCAGGTTTACTCTAGTAGAATTTGTATTTCTGTGTAATGTATGTGTGTATAGAAATAGAAATCAAATTACATTTAATGCTGATTAAACATAGTTGATATGAGAACTAGCAGATCATAACGTTTGATCTCTAATCGGTCTTAACCTCGCGTTTCTTAGGGTAAAGGACCCTGGTAATATTAAGTAGTAGCGATTGAACAAGGATTGTTTCAACCATGATTTGAACTCGGGTACTCCCAATTGACCGAAACTTTTTAACCACTTGAATCCGATCACATTGTTTATTTTATCATGTCTTTTGTTTTGCAAGGATTAGGGGATTAGCCTCTCATGTACTTCTAATTAATTCCTTCTCTCTTTTTCTAGGTGATATCAGAGTCTATTCATTTAGATTTCAAGCCACAACTAACTTTTTTTCACGCACCAAGCCCAATAGTTTCTGGGCGTGAATGGTGTATTTGGAAAAACCTGAGTCTCACGTTAAAACTTGAAAAGAAATAAGGCATGAAAATAGTTTACCAAAGAGAGGCATACCTCACTTTATAAGTTGGTTTTGTAAAAATGAGCTAGACCCGGTATAAAAACATAATATGGTATCAGAGCTCACATCACGTGGGCATGATTTAAAAAACAAAAGTCAAGTCTGAAAGTCGCAAATTTGAAACTGCTGTCGTCAAGTCATCCCACCGACCACTACCACCCACAAAGTTTGACTGCCGATAGTAGTAACAGAACCGGGCGATCTCTTCATTGCTAGAGCTCTGCCGTCATTAAGGCTCTCTCTTTCGAAAGCCGAATCAAGCCATTACTGATCAAAGCTGAGTATGTCATGTCTTTTTATGGGCTTGAATGATTCTATTTCCTATGTAAGTGGTCGGTTACTGTTGATTGATCAGGTTCCCCTCATCCTTGAAACTCTCTTTTATTCTATGAAAAACAATGACTGGTTGAATCTGGTCTTTCCACTTGTACCAAGAATCAACTGTCTTTTGCTGCCATATTTTCAACTTTTGCCGGTGAAACTTCCAAATTGAAGTTAGTGAAGAAGCTTTGGTCTGTTAGTGCTCAATGTGTTGTTCTACTTCATTCAAGTTTAAAGCACATTAAGTCAGACCAGTGGTTGGACAAGTTTCTGATGCCACTGTGGCTTGGAATATGGAGTCTATACTCTATTCTGTCACTTTGCTTCAGTCAGCTAAGTTTCCAAAGCACATACCCATCTCTCCACCCATTTATCTCTTGCGTCCAAATTTAACTTGGAATGGAGCACTCTGGTCTTTCATCTTATAGTCCTTCATTTGTATCGTTTTCTTTCTTGATACAAATCATTAGATTTTGGATTCTATGACACCCACAACTATAATTCTGAGATTTTAGGTTTTTATGTTGTGCCTATGCTTTTTCATAATAGTGAGATAAATTCTCTGATAGCAACATGACTGCATTATTATTGTCTAAAAAAAGGTAAAAAGGCTACATATTGTATGATATAACTGGAAGATCATTTTTCATTTCAAGGGATGTAAAGTTGAATGAAACTAATAGTACTTTCCATTTTCAGCTTCTCTCACTTCTTTCACTTACTCCTAATTTTTCCTGCTAAGTGAAACTTGTTAGATTATTCCATCCCAAAGTTAACTATTCACCCGAATGTGAACCTCAGTAACAGTAATGGTGATCCACTGTCTGATATTTCTCTTTAAAGATAGTTAATAAGTAAAATATTAATATACTTGACAAGTTCTAGACCACATTAGTTATGCTGCCAGAAGAATTAGTCCCTATGTATATGAGCCTTGTCCTCTTGATATTTGAACGGCGAACTTGACTAGGTTCTCATATTTTCTGAGACTTCATCGGTACAGTAACACTTGCAAGTCCATACAGAAGCTGAATAGGCCTCACGTGTTGCTTCTATCCACAATTATCATGAGGGAATGAGGAACATAGATATTTGGATGTCCTTTTTGTGAGGAAGAAGATGACTGTTGTCGTTCCCAAGTTGGTTTTCAGTATTGTTGTCCAATATCGCATTCCACTTTATTTTCCTCCAATCTTGAGAGGAGGCAGGGTATTATTTGTAACAGCCAATATAACTTGGTTTATGATAATCTACCAAATTTTATCACAATCAGTTACAGCTTGATATGATTTAGTTATGCTTGGTTTACAGTTTCCAAAGTTTAGCTGATGAGCCTGCATTGCTTCTGTCTCTTATCTTTTTGTATCTTTTG
>Ga0099826_10001213_pt1 | contig 14999 bp, 15 predicted proteins | sample Mtrugardesep15_FD_76830 | JGI IMG/M metagenome (GOLD analysis project Ga0099826, IMG submission 76830) | Root nodule microbial communities of legume samples collected from California, USA - M. trunc garden sep15 | ecosystem: Host-associated > Plants > Roots > Nodule | place: USA: California... | reverse complement strand
GTCCGCCTCCCCCGCGCTTAACTTCCTTTATCTGATGAACATACTTGAAAAGGTTTTCCTCGGATTGCTGAGCCTTTCCCCCAAGTGACATTTCGTGCAGAAGCGCCGCGCGTTTCTGCTCCCATTCGCTTGTGAACGCTCCGAAGAAGAACTCCAACGCTATTCCTCCCCGCGCCGCTGATAGCCTGCACGCCGTGAAAGCGATCGAAGTTCAAGCATTACAGCAGCCTGAATCGACTGGACGTTGGCGAGATTGATATCCAATTCGCTCGGATGAACGGCCTTACCACTGTTCAAAGCTCGGGCGACCTGATTCAGGTTCACTCCGATCTTGCGCATATCTTCCAGCAAGGCTGCCATGATAAGCCGGTCATCACGCGTCAAAATCGGCCGGACGCCTGCGCCCTCAAGCAGAAGCGAACGGAAAAATGCCGACACGCTCATATCAGCCGCCTTAGCTGCCAACTCGATTTTTTCATGTTCGGCATCCGTTACGCGCACGTTTACAAGCCGGTCTTTACGGGCCTTTGTCGCAGACGTCACCAAACTGTTTTCACTCATTAGCCGAAGGCCTTTCCAGAGCAAGGCGATGGCATCGAGGGCCAGTCCCTCGATAGCAGCAAAAAAAATGTAAAACATTTTTGCGTATCCTGCCACCCTACCCCCTAGAAAAATACCGCCTACTTGCATCCACCTCCTCGCCCACTGATACCGACGCTTACGCATCGGCTTCAAAGCATCGAAACGCCCACCAGGGTTCACCGCCAAAACCGCTAAGAAGCCCTTGGTATGGCAGCCGTACTCACCCGCAAGGGACGCTTCGCTCTACGCCCTTGCGGCTTCCGTTCGCCTACCATAGTCGGCCTTCACGCGGCTCCGGGGTTCACCACTCGAACAGGTCACACGAGAAAACCACACGATAGGTCGTGTGGGTAGGAAGTGTGCCTTTCTCATTCTATTTTCAACACGTGGTGATCACACGACACGTAGACATCGCTGAACACTATCGTTTGGTCCCAGCGTGGCTGCGACGGTAACAATCATGTTGACGGAGCACACGACAGCACTCTATCTTTCTATCGTTTAGTTCCGCCTCACTTATACCTTCCATAGGCACATTGTGGTTTCGTATTGATGGTTAGATCGCAACAACGCTGTGTTCGCTGCGCTCACCGATAACGGACTCAAGAAAGAGACTGGCACAGGAGGCACCACCAACTTTCTCGAGACTCACCAATCTTCTAAAATAAAGGAACACGTATGCCGATTTGTATGTCCGCGGTCAGCGGCAAAGGCGGTGCAGGAAAGACGACTGCTGTCATCCTGCTGGCCGGCGAATTTGCTCTTGAAGGCAAGAATGTCCTGCTCATTGATGCCGACGGTAGGCAGAACCTCTCGACGTGGTACCAGCGGTCGATTGATAAGGAATATCAGCCAGACGGCATAACTCTTGTCACCGCAGCCCAAGATTCCGGTATTAGGCATGTACTCGAGCGGGACGCCGAAAAATATGACGTAGTTATCATGGACTCTCCCGGCCAGGACACCGTCACGAGGGATACGATCATCGCCGGCTCCCATATTGTGGTTACGCCGGTCCAGCCATCGCAAGACGAGATTCTTGCCGCGGGGCAAGCCGCAAGCGACGTGGCCGAGATGAGTGATCGGGTAGGTCGAGACATTCCCCACCTCATTTACAGGACACGAATAAGCATGCCGAATCGCGCCCTCGAGGAATATCGATTGATCCGCCCGTTCGTCGCCAACCTTCGCTCAGGCGGCTACAATTCGCACCTGCTCGAAACTGAACTTGTTGAACGGAACCCCTATCGCGAGATACGAACTGGCTATGGCACCCTCCAGATGCTCGAACTCACTGAACCCGTAAGAAAGGCGAGGGCAGAAGTTCTTGCCCTCAAACAGGAAGTCGAAGGCTTCCTCCAGACCCGCGCAAGGAGTTGATGCAATGGTGAAACGCGATACAAGCATTACAGATTTCGCGGTTGCGCCTCGCAAGCCGCGTCAAGAGTCACCGCCCGCTCAGGCTATACCGCTACAAGCCCCAGAGAACGCGCCTGTTGCATCCGAGCCTCCGTCACCAGAAGTAGACAAAAACCCCCACCCGGTAGTCCGGGAACCCATGGTTGCGCATGATCGGGCAGAACTCAAGCCAGCACCAGAACAACGCGCCGGAAATTTGATTTCACCTGATGAGGAGGTTCGCAGGGACCGGACCACGACGCGGGCACTCCGTCAGGAGGCATCGCGTCTCCGCCTGCAGGACTTGAAGCAGACGAAGGCGAGGGAAAGCAAACACTTCGTGAATTGCCCCTTAGACTTCGACACGAAGCAGCGCCTTGCCCGCGCCGCTGTCGAGAATGAAATAAAAATGACCGTCATTATCAAGACGGCCATAGACCAGTATTTGCGAGACAACGGGTATTGATCCTCGACCCCAAATTCCTTCTCGGCCTTATCTTAGGGGGAGTGCTGGGAGTTATCCTTGCGCCGCAGGTAGCATTGGTCGGTATAGATCTTCCCGCACTCAAGAATTTGGCCCGAACTTTAGATCACACCGATCTAACCGATAAGGGCAACTGGCCAACTGACCAAGCCGCCAAGGAGCAACTGTTTGTCTTATCCAAATGGGATATAGAAAACCTCGGATCTCAATCGTCAGTCCACGTCGATCGCTGTATTGATATAGCTAAAAATACCATTGCATGCGAGATGGTTGCAAAACTGGGGTGGATCAAAGAAGACACCCGATTGGAAGGGATTTTCAAGCAAAAAGATGAGATTTGGTCTCTAGTTTCCATTCGAACTAAATAACTGTATTTCCCAAAATTCACGTTATATTGCGCTGATCGATGCGATAATTGACAAAGGTTAGTTATGCAAATCGGCTAAGTTGCAACTTGTCGCCGATTGTACACGTTACCCCCAACTTGGTAGAAGGACGATTTGGTGATTCACAGGAAGAGACTGGTGCCAAGTTGGTTCAGCTTGGTGCATAATACCGCTGGAAAAGCGGATTGAGGCTGAGGGCGATGTCGGAAACGCGGGACCTAATTAAATACAAGAGTTCGAAGGGTCTCGTTGAGACCACTGACGACGAAGTAGACCGGCCCCTTTATCGCCGCCCAGGCTTTGAAGGTATCGTCAGTTTCAAAGAAATGGACGAAAGACTTGCAGCCTTCCTGCGCAAGTCTCGCGAAGATGAGAAACTTACCAGAGCCGATTTTGCAAACATCGTCGGTCTCTCAACTGCCGTGTATGGTCGCTACGAACGTGCGTTCTCGCGTATGACGGTCACACGGATGATCCACATGTGCGAGCTTCTGGGCTTTCAGCCTATCGATATGCTCTTTGCAGTTGCGCCTCATCTTTATGGGCGAACGCCGGAGGAGGCAAAAGATCACCTTGAGCTGTCGCACCTTACGCGGGGTCTACCACATGAGGCTGTGAGAAACTTGATCTGCATTGTCGCACGTATGACCCCGGAAGACAGGAGAAAGGAAAAAGAAGAAGGATAAGCTGTCTTTGTCTTCCTCATCTATGTGACGTATCGATCGATGCTCTCTCAACCGCTTGCGTATGATGGCTACTGTCTAAGCCTGCCTACAATAAACGCACGCCTTAAACTTCCCTGCCCGTTTTTGCAGCGTCAGCTGCGCCACCAGATGCCTTGCTCCCAGCAGTGTGGCTGGAACTCCACGGCAATCCGGCCGCCGAAACGACCGCCCGCGCCACCACAAGCCTCGACAGGTGCGAATTGGCAGGTTTGATCGACGCCTTGAGCATTGCCGTCAGCCGCGTCATCGACGTCCAGAGCAAAAGAGACGTGCTGGCCATCGACTGCCAGCGATTGCCCAGGTTTCAGCTTACTTGCTTTTCCCTCTGAACATTACCTCGCATTAGGGCCATCAGCATCGGACCTAAAGAAAACTCGCCACGCTCGGCCCGCTGGGTCAAGTCGCGCAAATAGCCGCCAGCCGAGTTAATCTGCCCTGCTCTCTCGAGGATGCAAGCCATCGCGGCCGCCGCATTTTCGGGACCCATGATCTCGCAGGCCGTTTGGTAAGCGCTTGGGCTAACCCCTAGCATCGAGCGGATGACCACTGCGGCCCCCATCAGCTCCCGCCAACTCGCGATCTGACCGCCCGGCCCGTAATCGCTTATCTGCGGGCAAGCCCTTAACACTACACCAAGTGGGAATGCCTTTACCGGCTCCCTTTTCGGTCGACTGATTTCACTCGGGTTCGCTCCCAGCTCGTTTCCAGAGCTAGGTTCAAGTTCATTGATGGATTCTGGTTTTGAATTCTGTATGTGCTGCTCGCTCTGAGCAGCATTGGTGCTTATATCTCCAGAATTACTGATCAAATTCAGTCGGTTGATGACTTCGTCGTAAAGAAGCTGCAGCTCATCTAGGATCTGCGCCACATCGGAAGCTCCCGGAGTGCGGGGAATCCGGCGGACAATGTCGAGATAGATAGATTCGACCGCTTCCCAGTCGCCTTCAGCGCCCTCCTCGATCGCGGCGCTGATGACCTTTCGGACATCGCGACGGCACAGAGTAAGGCTCTCTTTGGCCTGTAGGAATTCGCGGCGATCGATGGCTACCTGTTGAGCGGCCAATGCAAACTCCTCAGATCGAGCCAACAGCGGAGAAAGATCAAACCCGAATGCGCGTTCGATTTCCCCTGCCCCATCTTTGCGGGCGTATCGTTTGCCATTGGGGCTGTCCTTGCGAACAATCATCCCAGCATCGACAAGGATCGCCAAATGCCGCCGAAGTGTTGCTCCCGACATTCCGTTGGCCCGTACCATTAACTGGGCATTGGAAGGAAACACGATCATCCGTACGTCCTGGCGCAATTCCTTGTCCGGATAAAACGTCAGCAGTGCATCAAGCACGGCGATTGAATAGGGCTGCAACTTGTACGCCTCGCGCGCCTCTTTGATATCGCGAAAGATCATCCATTTATCGGCGCTCTTGCCAGCTGCGATCTCGGAGACGGCAATCTGCCGTTTCACCAGAGCAAGGGTCATCCCCCGTCGCCCAAAGGGCGTCGTTACACTTCCTGTTTGCATCTCTCTTCAGCCCTCACAAAGGCAAAAGAAATTCGCTCGCCAAAACAGCGCCAAAGACTCTTGACTGGGATTCGGGGAAATGCGATTCTCTAGTTGCGACACATATGAGAAGGGCTTCCACGACGGCGACGTTTGGGGGCCTTTTTCTTTTGCGGTTTTGATCTCCTAGTTGCGATCGGATTGTCAGCTGACAATCGAACTAATGGTTTGTTTCAGAAGCGTTTTCTTTTTCGAACTGTTCAACAAGGTCGCTCATCCGGGCGTCCAGGAACTTTGCGAACTCTTCCGATGTGACTGTGATCTTGGCACCCTTTGTGGTTCTCTCCATTGAGGCCAGGACGATACCCTTGCGGGTGCGAATTTTTCCCGCGGCATCTTTCACCGACGCTTTTGGTCCTTGAGCCCTCGCCCACAAACGTGCAAACCGTTCGTTCGTATCCAACGCTCCGAACTGAGATTCTGCGATAGCGTCGGCAACACGTCCGGAGGCCGATTTGTCTTTCAACAACTCGGCAAAGGCCAGCCAGCGCGGGCGACCGATTTTTGAAGCTGGCCCCACGGCCAGAATGATTTCTGTTGGAATGATGTCTGCCACCTGTAAGAGCCGCGAAGTTTCAGGCTTATCAACGGACAACGCCTGAGAGATCCGATCGCGGTCGAAGCCATGTAGTTCAAGTCTTTTTGCGAACAGGGCCCGCTCGATAAAACTAAGGTCGACGCGCGGCCCATTCTCCTGCCCCTGCGCGACGATAAGTTCCTCGTCGGTCAATTGGCGTACGATGGCTTTGACTGAGCGTTCCAGAACGATTGCCGCGCGCAATCGGCGGTGCCCGTAGGCTGCTTGGTAGTGGTTCTCCTTCGTCGGATGTGGCCGTACCAAAATGGGGACTTGCTGACCGCTCTCGCGCATAGAGGAAATAAGATCCTCAAGGGCTGCATCGTGGTCCGTCGGTATACGATCCTGAATGAACGATGCGTCAATCTGGGTCGGGGTCAACTCGACGACCTTGTCACCCGCTGCAAGTGCCACACGTAGCTCTTTGGCCGCAGCGGCCTCATCACCGAGACGACCAAGAGACAAATTCATGGCTCGCACCGCGCCAGCTGGCTTGTGCTGTGGCTGAGATTGAGTGGTAGCTTTAGGTGGCACTTCACTACCCGCTGAACTGACCATATTTTTTAGAATGTCGCGGCCCTTCATGCACGCCCCCATGAACTCTTGAGAAGTGCCTCAACTTCGAGGTTCACCCCATCCATTGATTCCACGGCGCGATCATAGGTTTGCCGATTCATCGATTCCCGTGCAGCCTCGTAGATCGTTTGCTTTGAGAGCCCGGCGTCAGAAATAGCCGTGGACTTCACCATCATCGAGGTCAGAACACGATCTCCGAACAAACTTCGTAGAAAAGCAACGATCTGCGCTTGTGGGCCATCGTTTGGCTCGTACCGCGTCACTAGATAGCGCATCCAATCGTATTCGAGATTGCCACCAGCGTCTTTGACCACCGAAAGAAGGTCCGACGTCATTGCCAAGAACTGGTTCATGGATGCCACGTCCAGCATCTGGGGATGAACAGTAATTAGAACTGCCGTCGCAGCGCATAGCGCCGAAAGCGTCAAGAAACCCAAGGTCGGCGGGCAGTCGATTACGACGACGTCATAGCTGTCAGAGAGTTCAGCCAGCGCGTTGCCGACACGCATGAAAAACATGTCGGTTTCGGATCCGTTTCGCTCAGCGAGCGCTCGGGGCGTGTCGTGCTCAAATTCGTGAAGCTCAAGGTTTCCAGGGATTACATCCAATCCGGGGAAATAGGTTTCGCGAACCACCTCCCCTACTGGCCGACGAAGATCATCATATCGGATAGCCCCGAAAAGCGTCTCGTTTTCGCCAACATCGAATTCGGGCTGATAGCCCAACATTGCGGACATCGATGCTTGCGGGTCGAGATCAACAGCGAGGACGCGGTAGCCGCGCAGAGCTAGGTACTGAGCAAGGTGTGTTGACGTCGTTGTCTTCCCCGATCCGCCTTTGAAATTGGTCACTGCGATAACTTGCAGATGTTCACTTCCCCGACGTCCGGCGAGATAGGATGGTTTCGTTTTTCCCAAAAACTGGCGAATCGTGTTGATTTCGGACAAGGAGAACGTCCGCCGGCCACCCGACGTCTTCTCGGAGGTAACAGAATCTTCCTGAGCCGCTAGATGCCGCACGTAGCTGTCCGTCACCCCGAGTAGCTTTGCGGCTTCCGTACTACTAAAGCGGCGCAGTGCCTTTTGCGCATCAGGTGAAAACAGTCGCGCGGAAAGTTCCTGAAGATTGCTGCTGAGCTTCGCGGCATCATCGGCTATAGTCTTATCAATAGAGACGCGCTCGATTTTGTCGACCTTGGTGCTTTTTGCGTTTTTATTCGCCATTCACGGTAAACCTGACAATTCTCTTTGATTTACGCAAATGATCTCATAGACCGCATAACCGTCAAGCTGTTTTTGGTTAACTGAAATTAACGATTTGCAGTCAGCGAATTTCATCCGATATTACAGAGGGTTACTTCAATTGTCAGCTGACAACGGATCCCTTAAAAATCGTCGTTAACATCAGTCGGCCTGCGAGTGGGAGAGAATCGGTGTGAAACAGAGGCAGATCGCCTCCGTTTCAAACATCGTTGCAACGAATGCCGTCGCTGCTAGAAAGGCCACTAGGCCGCGTCCATATCCATTGCGCATTGAAGGCTGTGAAGGTAATCAGCAACGGCCTGAGCCTTGGCGGCGGCCGTGACGATTGCCCGCTTATCCTGCTTGAGAACCTTCAGTTATCCGCAGTAGCCCATAATGCGAAGGAACGCGGCCAGATTGGCCAGTGTCCGGGGGTTCTGCCCACATTCCTCCACATTATTTCAGAGCGTGTCGAGCCAGGCGAGAACGCTCGTATCGCGTTTCCACGAGGGCTGATGGCCAGGTATTCCGGGAACGCCGACCTGTTCCAATGCCTTGCGTTTTGTCTCGAGATTGGCTCTGGCATAGTGGTTCGTCGTATCGAGGCTCACGTGACCGAGCCAGCTGCGGATTACCGTGACGTCGACGCCCGCCGATATGAGATGTACGGCGGTTGCGTGCCGGAAGGCGTGAGGGGTCACATGCTTTTCGTGTAGCGTTGGTGTCGTCGCGGCCGCCGTCTTCACATAGGCGGCAAGCTTGAACCGTACCCCCGACGCGCTGAGTGGTTCGCCATAGCGGTTGACGAACAGCCGCTGGTCTGGCGCCCGCGGTTGCCGTTCGAGCAGCTTCTTCAACAACATCACGGTTTCCGGCCAAAGTGGGCAGATACGCTCTTTTCTGCCCTTACCGGTCAGGCGCACACAGCTTGGGCTTTCGAACCGGATCGCATTGGGGCAAAGATCGAGCGCTTCCTGTATTCGAGCGCCGCTGTTGTATAGGAACGAGAGCAGGGCGTGATCGCGCATACCTTCACGTGTTGAACGTTCAGGCTGAGCCAGGATTGCCGTCACCTCGGCCGGGTCTAGATAGCAGGGCTCTGATACTGGTCCGCGCTTCCCTGGTATGTTGAGGATTTCGACGCATTGGGCAATTAACGCGGGGTCCTTGGTAGCAACGAAGTTGAAGAAGCTGCGTATCGCTGCAAGCCGGCAGTTGCGCGTGCCTATCGTGCCGCCACGCTCGTGTTCGGCGTGACTGAGGAATGCGATGACCTCTCCGGCAGTAAGATCGGCAAATGTGATCATTGCCACTTTCTTTCCTCCACGCTGTGCCGCGAACCGGAGGAAGAGGCGCCAGGCATCGCGATACGACCGCACTGTGTTGATGGACGCATTGCGCTGCTCGACCAGCCATTCGTAAAAGAACGCGTGCAAAAGCCAAGGGAACTGATTGTTCTTGCTCATGCCCCCATCTCCAGCCCGGTTTGGAGGCAAGGCGCGCCTAGGACGCGGAACCGTTCATTGGCGTGATGCAGAAGGTCCTGCGTGACGGTAATGTAGACCAGGGTCGAGTTGATGTCCCGATGACCAAGATACGTTGCGAGGAACGGCAGACGATCCTGTGGGTTAATGCCCGCCTTGTACCATTCGAGGATCCGGTTCACGACCATCGAATGCCGCAGGTCGTGCAGGCGAGGTCCTGTCCGCCCGTGGAGCGGCTTCAGCCCGGCACGGCGTATGACGTCAACGAGCAGCCAGGCGACAGCCTCTTTCGTATAGCGGTCACCACGCTGTTCATGCCAGAACAGGCCGGAGCGTGGATCACAAGATCCACCGGCGCGGCGGCGCGCTTCAATATATGATCGCAGCTCGGCCATCACGCTGTCCGGAAGTGGCAGTATCCTCGTCTTAAAGAACTTGGTCTGGCGGATCGTGATCGTGCCACCCTGGAAGTCAACGTCACCAATGTCGAGGCGGGCCAGTTCGCTTCGCCGCAGCCCCGCGCAATAGCCTAGCAGCATCATTGTGTAGAGGCTCAATGGCCGAAGCGGTGCCCGTGGCGAAGGGTATGAACGGGCGATATCGAGCATACGCCTCACGTCGGTCGGGGTGTAAATATGCGGTTTGCGCCATTGCTTGATCACTTCCTTTTCCGGACGTGGGTCGGGACGGCGCGGCGGGATCGATGGATCCTGATGGCGCAGGATTTTCGCAAGGACGCGCTTCAGCTTTTCGCACTCGTTCGGATGATTGTGCGTTGTTTTCGCAGCGCCCCAGTGCTCCAGCATTACTCCGAGCGGCTGATCCTGAAGCGCCGGGTTTTGCTGCAGAAAGCGGTCAAACCGCGAGAGCCAGACCGCTTGTGCAATATATTTGTAACCTCGGTTGCGCATCAGCGTGACGTGCTCGGCCATCATTTCGCCCAGCACGCTTCCGAATGGCCTGGGCTGGTATAGTTCGGCAAGCGCGTTATCCGGATCGTGGGAGGCCAGCGCCCGCCACACCGGCATGCACTGCTTGACATTGCATGCTTCACGCAGCACGGCGACGGGATTAATTTCGATCGCTCCTGTCTCCTCAAGGTGATCGAGGAACCGGTCGATAATTCGGGTACGGTGCAGCCGCGTCGTCGATGCCCTGCCTGGGGCTACACGCAACCAAGCCACCAGCATATCCTTGTCGAGTGTGGCGTGGCGCTCGGCGACATCCTGGAAGATGTTAAGCGTCTGCCTGTAGTAGATCGGGCTATTCGTAGTGCGCAGGTTAAGGCCTGCAATGTACCGCGCCATCAACTTGCGCTCAGGGTCGGGCCAGATCGTCATGACCGCACCTCCTGTCCCGGAACGTCGAGCGCGATGGCCCGGAGATCCTCGGTGGCAAGCTTGAGATAGGGGGCCGTGGATTCGGCAGAACGATGCCCGAGCAGGTCGCCGATCACTTTCTGGGGCACAGCGGCGCGCAGCATTTCCACGGCTCGTGCATGGCGGAAGATATGTGAGCCATTCTTGCCGGCCGGCTTGACCCCGGCATCGTCAAGTCGTCGCCTCACCATGTCGGCCAGCGAACCGAGCTTGCGATAGGGCGCGCGTGTGCGGATGAAGATTTCTCGGGCATCGGTCACAGGCCGCCCAGACTGCAGATACGCCAGCACCGCTTCACCCGCCGTTGCCATCAATGGCAGGAATGAGCGTGCCCGGGTCTTGGTGTGCCTGATGCGGATTACTTCCGCCCGCCAGTCGATATCCTCGATCCGTAGATTGCAGATTTCGCCCGATCTTAGGCCATAGGTCGCAAGCAGTTGCAGGATGGCATGATCCCGCAATCCCACTGGCGTCTTGTCCGCCCCCGCGGCCTGTAGAACCGCGGCGATCTGATCTGGCGTAAGGATCGAAGGCACCCCTTCATATGCATAAAGCAAAGGGGCGACGACATGCGGCGACAGGTCGATCGCAGTACGCCCCGTCCGATGGAGATAGCGCAGCATGGAACGAAGGCGCTCCGCCACATCCTTCACCGACCTACGCGTTTGGTGCGAGCTGCGCGTCTCCATGTAGCCATCGACCTCCCCCACGGTCATTGCCATCAGGCTGTCGACGCCATGCCTATCGAGTTGCCAAACCAGGAAGTTCCTGCCCTCCCACATCAACGAGTCGATGCTGGCCGCAGCAAGACCTCGCTCCTCGCGCAGCCAGGTCTCGTACTCGTCGCAGATAGCAAATCGTAGCGCGTCGGCTGCGCACGTCGCTTTCGGCGCGTATGGCCATTGACCCTGTGAGAGCCGCAGCAAGGCATGGATTCCAGAGCGCGGGATGGAGTGCCAATGCTGCGCCGGCGCCCGGCCATGGCGTTTGCGGAACGTCGCAATCGCACACCGCAGGTAATCAGCCACCTGATCTTCGGTCACATCCATTATCGGAAGGTCCTGCTGGGCAAGGTAGTCGAGGAAACCACGTGCGTAGGCGCAGTAGTTCCCGATCACCACAGGGCTGTATCGTTGCTCTATGAGTGAAATTCTGAGCTCTGAGATAGGATTGTAATCGACATTCAACATCACTGGCTCCTTTGCTTGTCAAAACGACAGCAAAGGTTCGGCCGAAAATAATGCTGAGCAAATCCCGTCTGTGATAGCTGGAACTCGGGGCTTCAAGCAACGCAGCCGCGTTCCTTCACATTATGGGCTGCTGCGGATAACTCTCGTTATGCCCACCTCATCATTAGCGCAGCCAGCTTTCCAGATACGTCGCGGTGTTCTCGCGTGGATCGTGTTCAACGCCAAGGTCTGCGCAGACGAAGGCCGCCGACAGTTCCGCAACGAGCTCTTCCACGGCATAAGTTTCAGACCCGAACCGGCCGGAAAGATCGCGATCGAGACGGTGTTTTGCGCCGGTCCAGTGACCGAGCTCGTGTAGGACCGTGCTGTAAAGATGGACTTCGCTTAGGAAGCGTTCACGGGCCGGCATCTCGATGTCGTCAGGACCTGGACGATAGCAGGCGTGCTTGCCGCCATAGGTGATCTGCGCGCTGGTTCGACCGATGAAGTCTTCGACATGCCCGAGGAGAGGCATGGAGCCCTCCGGAATGTCGTCGACCGGGCTTTTGAAGCGGTCGGGTAGGCCATCGATCTGCTCGAGGTTGAAGACGGTGTAGCCCTTCAGGTACGGGATGCTTTTATCGTCGGCTTCCTGCTCCTTCGGAGTGAAGGTTCCGTACTTGACGACAAGGGTTCCCTGTTCGCCCTTTCTGACCTGGCCCCCAAGATCCTGAGCCTGCCGGTAGGTCATCCAGGTGTTCTCGTCGTAGCCGGCGAGCTGGCTGGAAAGCCACAGCATGATTACGTTGATGCCGCGATAGGCTTCGCCGGTGGCGCGCAGCGGTACCGGCGAGCGGCGGACGGTTCCGCGCCAAGGGCGGATCCAAGGTTTCGTTCCTGCTTCCAGCTGCTCGATGATGACATCCGTAATGCGCTGGTAGGTATCCTTGCTCTGCATAGCCGTCTCCTTTTCGTTGGTTGACGGCAAAAAACGGAGATAGCCGAGACGAGCCCATGCACCCGGAGGGCCGCAACGGAGAGGAGGACCGCGAAGCGGTTGAATGGGGGAGGGGCTATCGTAGCTTGTCCGTCAATCACCCAACGAAACGGGAGACGGCAAACACAAGGGAGCACGGACCGCTAACGGCGCTGCAGTTGCCGGTACTGCAACGGGGAGGAAGCCGGGCTAGCGATCCCGGTCATCCCGGTCGTTCTGCTGCTGACGGGTTGCCAAATGCTGCGCTTCGGCGGCCTTGAGCTCTGCATTGTGATTTGACGGCTGTGGCGCTTGTTCAGCCTTTTGCTCGACGCTTTGAGGCTGGGCTTGGGCCTCCTGCTCCGGCCGCCCCAGGGTTCGGAAGTCAGATCGGGCGGTGAACTTCACCTCTTCGTCGTCGGCGGGAATCCGCTCGGGAAGGTCAGCGCGATCGACAGCGATCATACCGTTCTCGGTCACAAGGGTTGCAACGCGGTTGTCGTGGCCGAACACTTGGCCCTCAATCTCTTCGCCCGGGCGGGCAGTCCGAACATAATGCTCGAAGGGTTTCTCTCCGACCTGCTCCAGATCCGCGAAGGCACCGCGCAGCGCCTCGCGGCGGTTTGGGTCGATCGCATCCTCGATGACATGCTTCAGCGCCGGGCTGGAGGGGTCATTTGTCGTGGCAATGGATGCTTCGATCATACGGGTTTTGCTGATCACGCTCATATCGATGTCGTGCCCGTAGTGTCGGCCCAGCTCCGCGATGAAAGTTTCCTGAGTCCTTCCGTTGCCTTCGCGAAACGGATGGACGTAGTTCAGCTCTGACAGCGTTTTTGCGGCCCGCTCAACGAATTCTTCCCTGCTGGCCGCCCGTAGCGCCTGCGGATCGCTGATCGGCTTCAGCGCCTCATTCAGGCCCATGTCTATACGCGCGCCATGCAGGAAGGACGTTCCCCCTTTTGAAAGGCCGCCAATCGGCTCGACACGAGCTCCGTCAACCACCGGGCTTTCATTCCGGGTATGACCGGCCCACTCGTAGACGTCCTGGAATATGTGGCCGTGGATCGCCTTGAGATGAGCGGCATCAAAGTTCCCCTTGGGACCATCACCCTCAAGGATTTCCGAAATTCGGTCCTGCGTTGCACGATACTCGACCGTGCGAAGCTCCGATTTGGATTCGATACCGAACTTGTTACGAAGGACGTTCTGGCGATCCGGATCGTCTGACGTGTTGGGATAAGTGTAGGAACCCTTGGGGTGTTCTTCAGCCATGCGTAAACCAACAAAAAGCCGTCTGCGCTAGCAGACGGCCTTGAGCCTCTTGAGACTTGAATGAAATGATCAGCCCTTGGGCTGCGGTAAGATGCGGGCGCGATACTCTTCGCGGGTGAGATCGCCGGCAACATAAGCAGCGGTCGCCGCTTCGAGCAGGGCGTCGTCGCCCTGATAGCCTTGGCGAATATTCATGGCGCGAGCCTGATCGGCGCTCTTCTTTCGAGCCGCTACGGCTTCCGGGGAGCGGTCGGGACGGGTGGAATGAATGTTCATCGACAAATCTCCAATTGCTGTTCAACTTAACACGAAAAGGGCCGAAAATCCAGCTATTTGGCGGATTTTCAGCCTTTTCGGAGTGAGAGGCCCGGTCATAAGCCAGCCATCTCTGCGCAATCAATCGCGGGGTTCCCACTCGATGATTGCCTGAAGGGTCGGATCGTCCTGGCCGGGGAACCGGCCCAGATTGGCGTTGAAGCCCATGCGCTTGATCGAGATCGTGTAGTAGGGCTTGCCTTCGCCGTTCTCTTTTTTCCAGATGCCGCCCACGTCGAGGTTGTGACCTGCAGGAGACGTTGCGTAGACGCGGTGCGTCGGGGCTCTTTCGTTGGTGGAAGAGAAAGGCGTTACCTTGATGGGGAGGTCTCGCTCGATGGTGGAGATGAGGCCGGTACCGTCTGCGGTTTCGATGTTGTCGCCGTTGAACTGGATGTAGTTGGTGATGCTTTTCATGGTGGTCACTCCTCTTTGGTGGTTGCGATGAGCGTTCACAAGGCACAGCGGAAAGCGGTGCGCACCGGAGGCCGAAGCGCAGCGGAGGAGGCTGGAAGGCTACCAAATTTGCTTCGCGAGGAAGCCGAAGGCGGGGAAATTTGGAAGACAGCCAGCTTTGCGCAAACCGCGTCGCTGTGCGAACGGGCATCAAGAGCAACCGCCTTGGAGGGGTGTCTACTGAAAGCGTCTACCAAACATCACCTGTACGACCAACAACAATTACCGCATGTTCCTGCGCCAATATTATTCAACTTTCGCAAGCATACAACCGGAAACAAACGGCTTTTTGCTCCACGGGTTAGCCAACTTGGCGCTACCAAAAGCGGATTTCGACGGTTCCAGATCCAATCGTCATGGGGCTACTGCTGAGAATTTGAACGGCGATAATTGCTCGGCGCGTCGATCTCGGCCGCCC
>Ga0099826_10001212_pt1 | contig 15002 bp, 5 predicted proteins | sample Mtrugardesep15_FD_76830 | JGI IMG/M metagenome (GOLD analysis project Ga0099826, IMG submission 76830) | Root nodule microbial communities of legume samples collected from California, USA - M. trunc garden sep15 | ecosystem: Host-associated > Plants > Roots > Nodule | place: USA: California... | reverse complement strand
GTGTTGATAAGTGTTGACTACAATATAAAATGGAATTAAAGCCTACCATATCAATTAATCTAAACCATTAATCAAAATTGGAATTAAAGGTTAAGATTTGGAGTAAGTTATTACACTTACTCTATATATGATAGTAAAGAAATGAAAATTATCTTTAACTTTTTCAAAAACATCTAAAAAAATTATTTTTTTGAAGTCAAAACAAACACACCTAAAGTCTCACTAGGATAGGATTAAAGATAGGTTTAAAATTTCGTTTTTTTTTTAAGTTACCATAATATTGGTGTAAAATTTCAACCACCGCTTATCATTAACTAATCTCTATTGGGAAACATGTGGGACACACAATATTAGTTCTTCCATCCCAACCAAATTTTTTCCATATGTGTGAACAAAAAGTCGAACTCTTGACCACATACTTATAAAGCCAAAGTCCCTTATCACTTACGCAAAATTATGATAGAATATTTTTATCATATACATGTCTCTTTATTTTTTGCATCAAACATGCCCAAATGTGAGAGTGTGTGGTATGTAAACTTGGGTCCAAGAAAGAATTTATATCATTTATTTTGACAATTTATAATTTTTTTTAAATTAAATTATAATTTTAAGAAGAAAAAAAACTCATATTGACAGAGTTTGTAACGAAAGAGTGTTCAACTAAAGTATGCAGTTGATTTTTTGCTTTCATATGATGAAGATGTAGATTTGTTGAAACATGTGTGAAAATTAAGTTAAAAGACTAAACACAAATTTTTATGTTTGGTAGAACTAGTGTAGCGTCAGTTGAAAAAAATGAAAATCTCGTATTGGATAGATCACACACATTAGTAGTGTTTATATAGTGGGGGTTGTACCTTTAAAGAAGTATATAATATGTGTACGAAGTTTTTTTTTAAAGGAATATGTTAAACGAAGTTAGCACCGAAGAAAAATATAAATTTATATATTATATTATTTGGAAATATTGAATTAAATAATTAATTTAATCTTTATTAGAAAAGTGTTTTCTTTAGTTCATAAGTTTTGTTAAAATATTTTGGAACGAAATCTAATATATTTCAGAACGCAATTAGAAATATTTTGGTATGCAATTTAATATATTTTGGTACTTGATCTGAAATATATTTTGGTACTAAATGTAATATATTTTTGTACTTAATATGATATATTTTGGTACTCAATTTGAGATATTTTTGTACTAGATATTTGTTCACAAAGTTTCTTACATATTAGTTGTGAATTTTGACTGTACAAAGAGCTCACATAGTGCATGTTTGATTTTGTAAGGAAATATGAATTCCCGTTACAAGCATGTCTCTTTAGGTCCATGAATATTGTGTTTATGAGAATTGATTTTGTCATCCAAAAAGATCTAACGACTCAGGCTTATCTTATATTCATGTGTAATTAATCTTTGATATATAAAATTACATTAAATTATATTATATTACTTCTAGAAATTAAATTGAATAGGAGTTTTAACCATTATTAAGTTAAGACAAAATTTCTCTCAAAAAAAATTGAATAGAATTATTAAATTGAACAGAAGCTTTTCTCTCAAAAAAAAAAAAGTTAAGACAAAAATTTGTTCCAGTATGTTGGTAAAAAATTAAGACAAAATTAAGTTAATAACATTATTAAGTTAATGTTGGTAAAAAAAACATTATTAAGTTAATAAACAATTTTTTTTAGGGAAGTTAATAAACAAATTGAATAGCACTTCTTGTGAGTGTTTCAGCTCAACCACTTGAACCGTACTTAGGGCATATATGGTAGTGCTTCTATATGTTATTGGCAAATAGGATTTATATTACATCTTTTTATTAGGTCAAATAATTTCCGTGGCTTTTAAGTTTCATTTCCTAAACAAACAAAAAAATCATGTTTATAAAAGATTTGTCCTTTTTCTAACAAACTAGTCCTTTATTTTATTTTTGTAATAAATTGATCTTTTAGTGTATAAAATATATACATTGTTACATTTTTTTTTACCTGTTTACGTTATGGTTTACATTAAGTTGGTGGGTCCAAAAAAATATTTATGACATAATTATTTACACACATTTCTCTCTCTTTGTTACTAAATTAATGTTTTTATTTAGGTGATAATTTGAAATGTTTTGATTAATTGTGTGTGCAAAATTGTTTTAGACCGTCAACCCATTATTATATATAAAAAAGTGGAAAAAGAATATATACAAATAGGGGGGACTATACCCTCACCCCAAAAATAAAAATAGCAAGAAAAGAAATATCAATAGAAACGAAAATTAAGGAGGTTATATCGATCGCTACAAAGAATCATGAAAGAAGCTGAGTCCTACCACAGAAAGAAAGATCAAGGGCAACCAGTTTGTCCGCATAAGTGTTACCTTCTCTGAAAATTCGGAAGAACATGAGCTGCATATTTAAACGGAAACAATATAAATAATGAATAATATACAAATACAAAAACAATGCAAACAATGTAAAATATCTTCGTTAATAGTTGATGTCTTTCTTTCTAGCAGGAACGACTTGTCCGAATTTGGTTGCATTATTTCATCGTGTCGTTAGTTGGTCAACACTTTCTTTTCTAACTCTAAGGTGGAGTTTGTTAGCGACAAGCCAACGCGGTTGCTCATGCTTTTGCAAGAGAGGTCACCTCTTTAGCTAGTCCTACAGTTTATTTTGATATACCCGATTGTATTGAAACTTTTATTATTAATGAAATGTTATAAGCATGTTTCCCTTAAAAAAAAAAAGTAAAATATCTCAAAACTAACGCTCAACAAGGCAATCCTTACATGGCACGTCCTTTATGATTCTTTACAATTTTAGATAGAAATAAATAAAAGTAGACATTTAAACCCAATTGATTTTCAAAATGAAACCATGCAACCAAAATCTTATTAATTTCATTATCTGCAATCAAATTACTCCATCATTGCCATTCAAGAAATAATAAAAAATATTATTTAGTCATTTTCACTTTCCCTCTTGGAGGATCCACAATGCATCTCACTATTTTGGTTGTTTAAATGGATCTCATATGTACTTAATAAACACTCAATGTATTCAAATCAACACATTATCAAACAATTATTAAATGATCAACAATTCTATTTCATTATATTTCAATAAAACTTATTCATTTTTATACAATTTAACAAGTGAAAACTATGAAAAAGTGAAAAGAAATGAAGAATAAGTCCCGCCACTTGAAAAAGTGACTATTGTCGTCCCACCATCACCCACCACGGTTGTGGTTGTCTACTACTCTCCACTTTAAAAACATGTCCTCAAAACAAATTTATCAAGTTTTTTTTTTTCTTTCTGATCTCTAAAGGAGTTTTGAAGTTAATACTATCACATATATATTTTATTTGAAAAAAAATTTAAAATTTATTTTATAAAAATATTTTTCAAAATGAAAAATCAAGAATAGTATACAATAAATACCAATATATGCTCCTTCTCTAGAGAGTAGTCCTTTTTGTGTTTGTTTTCTGTTTTTCCTTTAGCTCTTTTTTCTTCCCTTTTGTATTGTAACACAAAAACAATGTAAGTGGTACGAATTTTTTTAAAACTAACTTGTTATAATTAAACAACTTAAAAAACATCAGGTAAAATTTAGCCTATTTTATAAGGGAACATGATTCACCGCATTTGGTAAAATAACACAGTCACACAGTTGAACGAAACATAACCATCTGATGATTAAAATAACGGTGTGGATTTGCCTTCTCTAATTTATTCCACATTAAACCCACTACACAGAATAGTGAAAGGGGCAAGCTCAAAAACGTTCTTATGTAAAAAATTGGAATCTCAAAATCTCAAAGTCTCCCTTTCTCCTTGTGTCCACCTCACCGGCGTGATGTATTTCTCACCATCTTCAACACGATGAATCTCTTAAACATAAATGGGTTGATTCATCAAGCTTTGATAAAGACAACGACTTATCAAGTCTGCAACCCAGATGGAGACAATACGATCCACCACTGCCAACAACTGTTCCGTTATGATCGGTTGATTCACAAAATTCAGAAAATGGTAAAGGGGCACGTGTTGTTTCGCAGTTGAGGCAAACCTGCGATGGTGCTCTGATGAGTTTTGTCGGAGTCGACAAGGAGACACACGACGGTGTATACTGTGACTCTTATCCATCCTCCATCAGCTCTGATTACAATGTAATGGAAAATAACCCCTCACTGGTAAATTGATAAATTTGTAATGGAAAACAATGTAATCAATTGAAATCCTTGATGGATAAAACGTATCAATTTTTTTAATTAATCAATGAAAACGTATCAATTAGGCAAAGGTTTCCAATTTTTCTCAATCTCAAGGATGCACTTTGGCTCATGGGTTTTTCCTTGTTGAATATATTGTGTTGCAGGTGTAAAGTGAAAAGATTAGAGATGGTAAATCTACACCGTTGATTTGATCGGATAACTGTATTTTGTTTGACTGTGTGACTGCGTCACTTTTCTGACTGCGGTGAATCACAGTCCATTTTATAAGTCGTTTAGTCTCTAGAAGTACCCGGATGAGTGCCCAAAACTTTAAACTCCCGAAGATGCAACCATTTAGTTGAAGCCCATTTATTTCCTCTAATTACCGGACTACCGCCTGAAAACAAAGAAAAATTAAATAGCTTCATCATTCATAGCTTCAAATTTCCAATGTGAAATGTAGTATAGGTTTGAATCACATATGGCTATAATTTCTACATAAAGTACATACTCTATTTATAAATTTTTGAAGGAGAGGTGGAAATAGAGCACACACAACAACAACAAGATCAACACAACCAAGTTTTATCCCATTATGCGAGGTCGTTTACATGAATCAAATTATGTCTTAATTTTTTATCATAAACCATATTTAGATTCAACTGGGTGGCTCAACTGGTTTAACAAAGCCAAAATGAATTGGAGGTTCTGAATGCAAGTCCAGACAAAAGAGTAAATGTTAATCTAACAAACTAATTATTAAAAATCAGTAAAAAAAAATGTAGATCCAACTCATTAATCTATAAATTGTTTTTAATAGAGAATATATGCATATTTTACGGTTGAACGAGTTGCGGTTTATAATATATTCTAACCATGTAAACTAGAAGTATCTAGTGTGCCATCTGGCTTCATGCTCCAAAACAGCAGAGCATCACCCACTTTTGGTTTCACTGATAGACCCTTTCCAGGATATTTGGATACAGAATTAAAGTTGGGCTTAGCATTAGGAAATACAGTCTCGCCACCTTCTTCAACGTCAGACCTTCATAAGGACCAAAAACAAAGAACTGTCAAACTTGTATACAATTCCATCATAAAGCACAATATAAAACCAATATATGGAAAGCGAATAAGGGTTTACAGATACATAAGAAGTGTAGCAACTCGTGAGCCGCCATTCTTAGTGATGACCCCATTAGGGTTGTAATCGTAATGAGGCTCAAATTTCTGCCCGACTCCATAGTGAATAACATGGAGTCCCTCTCCATTCTCTGCATAGTTAAAACAACATTAAGCAACGGTTTCAAGAGTTTGGATTTGAGATGATTAAGAAAAAGACACTCATTTGTGAAAATCAAGTTGCATGCAAATCATCTTAAATTTACTATTTTCCGAGAGGACCATCTACACCGCCACATTGACATAGACTGCCACTTAATTAGAAGAATAATGTGTCCAATGTTTCTCACTAAGGTCTTAAGACGTACGTATATGGAGGTAATATCATACAAAAACTTAAGACTTAAGACTTAAAAAAAGACCAAGAGATGAAGAGAAAGAGGCAAACAGGTAGACATAGATAGCACACAAAACCTCATACCTACTGGTATGGAGGTAACATCAGCAATTCTCCGTTCAATATTCTGGACAATTTTGTCCTTTCCTCTCTCCAGAAACGTTCCAGAACTAGTTCGAGCGCTACATGCAGGGGATATATTAAAAGTAATGCTTTATATGATCAACAATTGATGGAACCAATACAAAAACAAAAAACAAAAAAACAAGCATAGGCAAACCTGCTTTCTCTACGCTTTCCAGTCAAGCCATCAACAACAAGCGATCTTGTCATGAAAGGTTTGGCAAGATTGATCAAATGCTCACATTCTTCTTTTGACTGTTCAAAATGATAGGCAAAACGGAGATTTTAATACAATATAAATTCCAACAATTTAAGATCTCTCTCATTTAAAAAAAATATATATAAAAAACTAAGATCTCCAATCAAACTCTGGAGTCTTTTAGAAAGTTCAAGTTTCCTGCAATCTGAATGTTCCATGTATTAACTATTAACATGTATCTTCATATAATTTAATTTTCCATGTGCAATTATATGCAGCCCTCTATTCAATACTTGAAGAACTTAATCATCCACACAAACATTTATTATTTAACTGATTTAAGAAATAAAGTAGGATAAACAACAATTTTGGTCAAACGAGTGATGCGCTGTTATTATAGTCACTTAATGTATCGAAATTGCAAACTCAACCACAAGTTTCTTTTTAGTTGGTCAGTTTGGTCTTCAAATATGTTTTACATTACTCACTTAGTCCATAAAATTACAAAGAGTAATTTTTTGCAATTTTGATACATTCAGTGACTCTAATGACAACACCAAAATCATTGTTTACCCAAGGAAAATATTTCCAATCATAAAGGTTCAAAAAGTAAATTTATAATTTACGAAAATGTATTGTGATACATGGTAGATTAATTTTCTCTTCAAGTGTCTTATGTATTTTCATATAAATTTAGGTTTAAAAATCGATGTCTTCTCATCCTCTCATATTAATTTTCACTTCAACTATATCTTATGTATATTCTAAAACTGACCAGAAAATTGTGATAGATGGAAGTTCTTGGCTCAGATGACAAAATTTCAGTCCACTGATCCTTCCTTTCCGTTAAACTGAAACGCATTCCGGAGGCAACAATCACAAGACTTAAAAGATTATGCACATTTCAAATCAAAATCAAACAGAATACCACTCACTTTATGTCGCTTTCATCCTTCGTTTCCGTCAAACTGAAACAAATTCCGGAGGTAGCAATCAGTAAACATGAAATATTAAACACATTTCAAATCAAATTCAAACAAATTAAAATAACACTCACTCTATGAAGTTTTCATCCTTCCTTTCTGTCAAACTGAAACGAATTCCGGAGGCAGAAATCACAAAACATGAAATATTAAACACAGTTCAAATCAAAATCAACCAAAATACCACTCACTCTATGAAGTTTTTGTCCTTCCTTCCCGTCAAATTGAAACGAATCCGGAGGTAGCACTCAAAAAACATGAAAGAATAAACACATTTCAAATCAAAATCTAACAAAATAACACTCACTCTATCAAGTTTTCATCCTTCCCTTCGGTCAAACTGAAACGAATTACGGGATAGCAATCAAAAAACATTGAAAGATTAAACACATTTCAAATCAAAATCAAACAGAATACCACTCACTCTATGAACTTTTCATCCTTTGTTTCCGTCAAACTGAAACAAATTCCGGAGGCAGCAGTCACATAACTTGAGAAATCAAACACATTTCAAATCAAAATCAAACAGAATAACACTCACTCTATGAAGTTTTCATCCTTCTGATTAGTTAGTAATACTGATAAGTCGGTCTCTCTCTCAACCTCGTTATTCTTCTCACCTGTAAAACTTTGCCGTTAGAATCAAGGTTTTAAATAACGATCTCAGTCCAAATAGCAGTAAGGATTTCGAGACTTCGGCTTTTGTGCATGTTTCATTCCATAAATTTATTAAACTGATATACACTACTCCCTCCGTTTCAAAATGAGTGTCGCTTTAGTCAAAAAAAATTGTTTCAAAATGAATGTCACTTTATATTTCCAATACAACTTTAATTTTTTTGTTCCAACATTACCCTCAATAAATACTCCAACTTTTCTCTCTCACACAATTTTCAATGCAACTTTAAGTTTGTCTTTTTTCTTATAAAGTAAGGTTATTTTAGTAAAGTTGCTATGACATTTGACTACTTTATTTATTTACTTAATATGTGTGCAATTGGCTAAAGCGACACTCATTTTGAAACGGAGGGAGTATCATATAATATAATATTGACTTAATTTCTTATTATTTCTCAATTCTCCATAACTGCATAACTGCAATTATTTTCATAATTTTGTAATTAATTTGTTCTTTTAAAAATAGTTAACCACTAATAAATCCACAAAGAGTCAAGAGCGTAAATAAATAAATAAATTTTAAAAAATAAATGATTTTGTCGCATTTGTTTCCATGGTTTTTGTTCACTATACTAAGCCTATGTTTGGCTGTGTGGTGCCATTTCCACATCAAGCCAAAATCAATGCAGTTACTCTCGTTTGCACTGGAGCTACATATAGTAGCTTTTCTAAATCACGGCAATTTTTGCCTTGGGACGCAAGTAAACTTGCCCCACCGCACATCTTAACAAGCCATGTAGCGGAGGAACATGTCGCTGACGTGCTGCCGTTTTCACGATAACAGACAGGTATCTAAAACATTGGTTAGAATAGAGGAGAAATTCTTAGGGTAAACCAAGATAACACGTCGTGATCAGAAATAGCGAATCAATTTATTTTTTGTTTATTTTAATAAAATAAAAAAGTGACGTTCTGTTTCAGTGATGTTGCCTATTATTTGGCAACAAACCAAGATAAGTGCTTATTTGATTAATAAAGACGGAGATCAAAGAAATTAAGAAACCCTTATGAATGGATTACATATGCACCACGGAAGATTGAATAGAAATCACTGTGGGAGACATAAAGTTATTGAATACTAGAAAACACTCTAGTAAAATTCAAGTAGCAGGTTCATGAAAAAGGAAAGTAAAAAATAAAAAATAAAATATAGGTCAGAGCCAAACTTGATTTTGATTTTAAAACTAGAGTCGGTAAGTTAATCATCAGAAACAATCATGTACAGAAGCATACCAGAGTTTATAATTGTCGGATATTGTTGACTTGGCATGACCTTACAGGTCATATTTTTGTCTCTTGATAATGGTATGTAAACAAAAACGACAGCTATTGTTGTATTTGACTTGAAGACCACGGACTCTTTATTTATAGAACTTAAATTAGGTTAAATATTGATTGGTTTTCTATTTTAGCCCATCATAGATTTGATCATTTTAATTGAACTAATATAAGACTTTGATTGTCGTAATTACCCTCAATTAATCGAATAAAATCATTAATTTTATGGGTAATTTGTCCTTTTCCATTTAATTGTTCAAGGTTAAATTCAATTTCAATTGTTTTAATCGGATCATTAATGATTTTGATGCTTTTCTTCAAAAAGAAAAATGATTTTGATGCTGACAATCTCTCTCCACCACACGGACGCCTCCACACCTTCATCCTACAAAATAAGATGAACGAATGTATTGTGGCCTTGCAGTCCTGGCGTTGGTATTATTAGGATCCAAAATTGGGGAAGACTTGTCAGTTTTATCTTTTTTTTTTGGTTAAGTAGCTTAGTGGCTAGAATTCACCTTTCTCAAGGTGAATAAGTGGGGTGTCCGAGGTTCGAACTCTGGCCCCTACATATAACAATGCATGTCCTTGTCAACTGAGCGATGCTTACAGGGACCGTTTTATCTAATTGAACAAACAAACCTCTTTAGATTCAACAATAGCTTCAGTATATAATGTCAAACGTTAGCCAAATATTTAATAAAAGCACTACATTAATGATGATTTTAATCATGAGTTTTAAATATTTATCATATCGATTTTATCATATCAAATTTATCATATCGATGTGTAGTTTTGTTTTAATTTACAAATATATGAGCATATAAAATCATCAACGAACGTGGTGCAAGTATTTTATGATTTTTTGTATATTAAATAAAAAATAATTGATAGAAACACAGTTAATATTTTGAAAAGAGAAATGTAAATAAGAAAGAAAAAAGAGAGAAATATTAAAGAGTGTTTTAGGACATTGGTTAAAGGAAAAAAAAAAAAGAAATATTATTGTTTGCATTTACATTAATATTGATTTCTTTCTTTAAAACAAAATTACATTAATATTGATAATTTTTATTTAATATTTTTAAAAATTTACAATATTCCCTATATAATTATGTTTTGCATAACTATTACAATGTTACGTGACCCATACAAATATTTAGATCTTTTACTAGTTTAACTTAAATGACAGACCACAATGCATAATTGTTCATAAGATGGAGGCGACAACGGCAACAACAAGTTATGTGACGAAGAGTGCTGGAGATTGTGAACCCAATGACGAAAATGAAGGAGGTGATTGTGTTGTTGTTGGTGGAGTGTTGTGAACGACGATGAAGAGAAGAAAGAAAATGAAATATATATTAAAAAAGTGGGAAAAAATATATACAAATAGGGAGGACTATACCCTTACCCCAAACATAGAAATAGCAAGAAAAGAAATATCAATGGAAACGAAAATTAGGGAGGCTACATCGATCTTTATAAAAATTCATGAAATATGCTAAGTCCCACCACAGAAAGAAAGACCAAAGGCAGCCAGTCTGTCGGCGCAATTGTTACCTTCTCTGAAAATACAGAAAAACATGAGCTACAGAAACAATATAAACAATGAATTATATACAAACACAATCTAATAAATGTAAAATATCCTAAAACTCACTCAACACAGCAATCCTACATGGCATGTCCTTTATGATTCTTTTCAATTTTAAATAGAAATAAATAAATGCAGACATTTAAACCCAATTGATTTTGTAACAAAAAAAAAAAAATACCCAATTGATTTTCAAAATGAAACCATGCAACCAAAATCTCATTCATTGCCGTTCCAAATAAAAATTTTTTAAAATTATTTAGTCATTTTCACTTTCTCTCTTAGAGGATCCGCAATGCAGCTCACTATTTCGGTTGTTTAAAAGGATCTCACATGTTCAGTAGAAAAAAAAGGGGGATCTCATATGTATTTGATAAACACTCAACGGGTATAGCACTTGGGTGACATAGAATTGAGTGACATTGACCAATTACAATGTCACAATCCTTGTGAAAGAGAGAAAAAAATGTCATTTGTGGTATTATGGTTGGCCAATGTCACCAATTATATATCACCCAAGTGTTATCCACACTCAACATATCAAAACTAGCACCTCAACAAACAATTATTTAGATAAATGATATTTGTACATCTAATTTATTACGATTTTTGGACAACTTTCTCTCTCATGCATATATGATGTTATTTTTCTCTCTTCCTTTTTCTCTTTAATAAAAAGAGAAAAAAACAAGGTTGTCATCAAATGGATGTACATATATCCCTACTCAATTATTAAACACCTCAACAAATAATTATTAAATTATCAATAGTTCTATTTCATTATATTTCAATAAAACTTATTCAATTTTATACAATTTATCATGAAAAAGTGAAGAGAAACAAAGAACAAGTGCTTTCATTGTCACCATCCTCCACGCTCAAACGTGACACCATCCCATCACTATTGTCGTCCCACCATCATCCACCACCGTTGTGGTTGTCCACAACTTTCCACTTTAAAAACATGTCCTCAAAACAAATTTATCAAGTTTTTTTTTCCGTCTAATCTCTAAAGCAGTTTGGAAATTAATACTATCACGTAGATTTTTTTTTTTTTTTTGTTTCGAAAAACAAATTTTGAAATTTATTTTATAAAAATATTTTTCAAAATGAAAAATCAAGAATAGAATACAATAAATAAATACCAATATATGCTCCTGCTCGATCTTATATATCTAGTCAAACATAACTGAGAACTAAGATTTTAGGCACAAACTTAACTTAATATTTTATAAGTCGTTTAGTCTATAGAAGTACCTGCACGTGTAGTGCCCGAAACTTTGCACTCCCGAAGATGCAGCCACTTAATTGAAGCCCATTTATTTCTTCTAATTACTGGACTACCGCCTGAAAGCAAAGATTAATTAAATAACTTCAACATTCATAGCTTGAAATTTCCAATGTGAAATGTAATATAAGTTTGAATAACATGGCTATAAGATTTTCTACATAAATTCTATACTCTATTTATAATTTTTTTAAGGAGAGCTGGAGATAGAGCATACATGCAGATTAGTAACAACAATTAAGTTTTATCCTGGTAAATAGGGTTTTGGTTACATGAATCAAATTATACTATAATTTTCTATTATAAACCATATTTGAATCCAACTGGAGGAGTTGGATATATAACTCAATTGGTTTGAGCAAAAACAAAATGAGTTAGAGGTTCTGGGTGCAAACCCAAACAAAAGAGTAATTATATTAATGTAACAAACTAACTATTAACATTTAGCATTAAGAAAATATATATTTGGATCCAACTCATTAATCTATAGATTATTTTCAATAGATAAAGCATATATGCATATTTTAGGGTTGAACCTGTTACACTTGTTAATAGTTTCTAACCGCGTACACTAGCTGAATCAAGTGTGCCATCTGGCTTCATGCTCCAAAACAGCAGAGCATCGCCCATTTTTGGTTTCACTAGCTGAATCTAATGTTGGGCTTAGCATCATGAAGTACAGTCTCACCGCCTTCTTCAACGTCAGACCTTCATAAGGACCAAAAACAAGGAACTGTTAAATTTGTATACAATTCCATCATACAACACAATGCAAAACCAATATATGGAAAGAGAATACGGGTTTACAGATACAATAAGAACTGTAGCAACTCGTGGGCCTCCATTCTTAGTGACGACCCCATCAAGGGTGTAATCGTAATGAGGCTCATTTTTCTGTCCGACTCCATAGTGAATAACATTAAGATCCTCTCCATTCTCTGCATATTTAAAAGTTAAAACAACATTAAACAACGGTTTCAAGAGTTCAGATTTAAGATGATTAAGAAAAAGACATGAATTTGGGACAATCAAGTTGCACGTAAATCTTCCTAAATTTACTATTTCACGAGAGGACCATCTACTGACACATTGAGATAGACTGCCACATAATTACAAAGAATAATGTGTCCAATGTTTCTCATCAAGGTCTTAAGACTTAAGTATATGTGCAACAAGTTTGGTGTATTATGCACATTACTTCAATATATGTGCACCAACAAAAAAAGACCAAGAGATGAAGAGAAAGAGGCAAATAGGTAGACATAGATATCACACAAAAACTCATACCTACTGGAATGGAGGTAATATCAGCAATTCTCCGTTCAATATTCTGGACAATTTTGTCCTTTCCTCTCTCCAGAAACGTTCCTGAACTAGTTCGAGAGCTACACAGGCAGGGGATATATCAAAAGTAATGCATTACCACTAGACACTATTCTCTCAAGAAAATGTACATGAAAAAAAAAAATGATCTACAATTATTGGAACCAATACAAAAAAACACAAGCATAGGCAAACCTGCTTTCTTTAACATGTCCAGTTACGCCATCGACAACAAGTGATCTTTGCATGAAAGGCTTGGCAAGATTAATCAAATGCTCACATTCTTCTTTTGACTGTTCAAAATGATAGGCAGAATGGACATTTTAATACAATATAAATTCCAACAGTTTAAGATCTCTCTCATTTAACCGGTGCCCTCGGAACACTGGTTAAGAAAACCGTAAAAAGAAAATTTTAAATTAAAAAAAGTACTTTATTGACCTTTAATGGATTGACAATACAATTTCTAATATAATAAATATTATATTTGGTTCTTAATTAGTACCCCCGGGACACTAGTTAACATTTTTCTATAAAAAAATAAAATCTCCATTCAAACTCTGGAGTCTTTCAGAAAGTTAGTTTCCTGCAATCTGAATATTCCAGGTATGAATATAATTTAATTTTCCATGAGTCTAGCTTATGCTTATAGACATTACAAGTGCAATTATATATTTCTCCCAATATATATGCAGCCCTCTATTCAATACTTGAAGAACTTGATCATCCATACAAACAGTTATTATTTAACTGATTGAAGAAATAAAGTAGGATAAACAACCATTTTGGTCAAACGAGTGATGCGCTGTCATTATAGTCACTTAATGTATCGAAATTGCAAACACAACCTCAAGTTTCTTTTTAGTTGATTAGTTTGGTTCTCAAGTGTGTTTTACATTACTCAATTTAGTCCATAAATTACAAGAGTCATTTTTTGCGATTTTGATACATTCAAGGACTCTAATTAATGAGATCAGCAAAATCATTGTTTGCCAAAGGGTTCAAAAACTAAATTCATAATTTAGGAACATGTATTGTGATACATGTTAGATTAATTTTCTCTTAAACTGTCTTGTGCATTCTCATATAAATTTAGGTTTAAAATCAATGTCCTCTCATATTAATATTCACTTCAACTATCTTATGTATATTCTAAAACTGACCAGAAAATTGTGATAGATGGAAGCTCTTGGCTCAGATGACAGAATTTCAGTCCATTGATCCTTCCTTTCCGTCAAACTGAAACGAATTTCGGGGGTAGAAATAAAAAAACATGAAATATTAAACACATTTCAAATCAAAATCAAACAGAATATCACTCACTCTACCAAGTTTTCATCCTTCCGTTTAGTTAGTAATACTAATAAGCCAGTCTCTCTCTCCACCTTGCCGGTCTCTCTCTCCACCTTGTTATTCTTATCACCTGTAAAACTTTGCCGTTAGAATCAAGGTTTTAAATAAGGATCTCAGTCCAAGTCGCGGTAAGTTTTTCGAGATTTTGGCTTTTTCTCATGTTTCGTTGTGGTGTGAATTAATCAAAACATTTCATAAATTTATTAAACTGACATACACTATCATATAATGTAATAGTAACTTAATTTCTTATTGTTTCTTCATAATTGCATAACTGCAATTATTTTCATAATATTGTAATTATTTTGTTCTTTTACAAACCAAGTTAACTACTAATAAAATCACGAAGAGACGACAGCATAAATAAATAAATTTTACTCCCTCCGTCCCTTAATATAATCCCCCTTTTGTTTTTTTTTTTGTCCCTAAATATAACCC
>Ga0099826_10001211_pt1 | contig 15004 bp, 17 predicted proteins | sample Mtrugardesep15_FD_76830 | JGI IMG/M metagenome (GOLD analysis project Ga0099826, IMG submission 76830) | Root nodule microbial communities of legume samples collected from California, USA - M. trunc garden sep15 | ecosystem: Host-associated > Plants > Roots > Nodule | place: USA: California... | reverse complement strand
TTGATGGAGAAAAAGGATTTTCATGGTTGAAGGTTTGATGGTGAAGAAGAAACGTGAAGAGATGGGGAGGAAGAAGGCATGCTTTTATTTGTGTTTTTTTTTTTTGTTTAAGATTTTTTAATTGGAAAAGAAGAACAATTAAGCCTTTTCCATTTTCCATTTTTTTTTTATTTAATGGCATTTTTTAATTTTTTTTAATTAATAATTACACACGTGACATCTTAATAGGTGCCACATATGCATTGATCCAGTCAAAATTAGCTTGAGGGTCAAAACTGCAAAAAAGGCTAAACTTAGAGAGCTGCATTGTTAATATTTTTTTAGGGGGTCAAAAATGTAATTAAACATATATTTTATTCAACAACTACAAACAAGAAAACTAAGCAAGAAAACTCTTGTTGCCCCCAATCTGATGTGCAAAGAGCAACAAAAACTTCTCTTCCTCAATGTCAACTCTTGTAGGAATTTATTCATTTATATGAGTTCTTTAGCCATTTTAGTAGCTGCAATATACTCAACTTCAGTAGTGGATCAGGTAACACACTTCCGTAACCTTGATTTTCATGTCATTGCTCCCCCGCAAAAGTGATCATATAACCAGAAGTATATTTTCTGGAATCATGATCACCATCCATATAATGTAAATGTGTAGCTATCTAACACAGGTTCACCCCTTCCAAACCATAAATATATACTCTAAAACTGCCTTTAAGATATACGAGAATCCTTTCAACTGCTTGCGAGTGATCTTTACTAAAGAATAGAGAGAAACCAACAAACAACACCAACAAAGTGTATACCATGTCATACATCAAACTATCAACTATATATATATATAAGGAACTTTATGTCTTTTTTGTTTTCTTCACTTTTAGGGCATTTGTCTATGCTCAATTTAAAATGACTAGAAAGTGTAATACTCACAAGTTTAGATTTTCTCATGTTAAACCTCTCTAACACCTTTTCAATGTAATTGTGTTGAGATAACCATAATTTACCATTCTTGCTATCATGAGCGATTCTCATGTCAAGGATTTGCTTTGCAGGACCTTAGTCATTAATTGCAAAGGACTTGCTTAACTCTTTCTTTGGACTTTGAATCTTCTTAGTGTCATGACCAACAATTAACATGACATCCACATATAACAAGAGAATAATAAAATCACCAGAGAAGTTATTGGCCAACACACAATGGTTAGCAGTAGTTTTACCATATCCATGCTTCTCCATGAAAAAATAAAATTCCACGTACCATTGTGGCATCGCTTGCTTGAGTCGGTAGGTAACATCCTAGTCGGTAGGTATAATTAAGACAATGAAAAAGTAAATATAAATATACATTTGTTACACTTTTTAAGTGATAAAAAAAAACAGACATATATATTGATAGCGTGTTTGTTACATTTTTTTAATATTTAAATTTATTCTTTTCTATTTGTCACATGTGTTATTTGTATTGAAAATTGAGTGCATTTTTAAAAGAAAAAAAAGTTAGCCCAAAAGAGATGAAAGAAGTTATATATATATATATATATAGTAATAGTATAGATAATAGTCAACCCTGAACAAATAAACACATCTTTTATTATAAAAGTTAGACTTGATGAGCTAGCATGTTTGCCCTAATCCATTGCATTTTTCCCTCCTAAGCATCTAATTATTGCTAATCTAATCTCCCAACCACACACTTAATCACAGCCGTTGATTCAAACTTTATTTTCAAACTCCTCACTTTCTCTCTCATACAAAAACGTCATAATGACAATTGAAAACGGTATTAATCATACTCATTTACCCTCCATAATACGTAATTAATGTTAATCAACTCAGTCAATCACTCCATTCATCTCAGCCGTAGATCTCATAACCTTTCATGTATTAATGTTAATCAACTCAGTCAACCACCCCCTACATCTCAGCCGTATCTCTCTTGACCTTCCATGAGATTTGAAAGCTCAACTAAAACTTAAGACTATAGAGATGCATGATTTCAGCCCTAAATCAAAACAAACTTTCAATTCTCTCTATGTCATAAATGTTGGTGCGCCTGACATGCCTAAAAATGGGCTTTCAATAATGATCGAGTAAACACATAAAAGGCAAGTCAACATGTATGCATTTCAGGAAAACTAACTAATAATATCATTTAATTATTCTTTGTCTGCTTTTAATAGCGTTTAATCATATCAAAACAAATGTGATTAAAGAATTAAATGATATTATTAGCAATTTAATACTCGTGCCAATATAAAGGATGTCTTTTTACTGAGTCGCGTTAATTGTGCAAAATAGGAGTATTGTTAGTATATACAAAGTCATCTCAATTAATGCATTTGGTGAAGAAAAAAGTAATGATATTTATTGAACTTAATGATATTTCATAAGAAATAAAAGAAAAATTACCGCGTAGTTATTGCTAATCGAATGTGTTAAATCTTGACCCGTATGCTCATGATGGTTAACAAGTCAAATTTTAAATATTTATGAAACTTAATGATGTTTCATTGTGAATAAAAGAAATTTATTGTTCATACGAAATAGAAGAGGTTAGTAATGCTAATCGAATAAAAGAAAAAAGTAATGAACTTTATGGAAATTAATGATATTTCATGAAGAATAAAAGAAAAATTAACACATAGTTATTGCTAATCAAATTTGAAATTGTCATTCATTCATGTTACAAGTCAAATTTCAAATATTAATTAAACTTAATGATATTTCATTGTGAATAAAAGAAACTTATTGCTAATCGAAAATCCAAGTCATGAATAGATGGTAAAGTAGTAAACCAATATCCACGCCAAAATGTCGACTTTTGGTATTTATGATTGACACTAACAACTTTTGGAATTGAAAACGTCATAATGCATTACAAAGCATTATGCAGTAATTGCTTTTATGGCTGCAATGAATAGTAATTATTACTAAAGAAGATTATGGTCATTCACATTTAAAAGTTTCAAATTCAACTTACCAATTACCTATATAAATACCACTTAATTGTGAGAATACAACTATTTTGTTCTTTTAGCAAAAATATATGTTTCTTTCAATTGCTAAGATGATAGTGGTTGATGAGAAGGTATATTATATAAACTTCATGTATAACCACGAACACTAATTCAAGTTGCCACTACGATTACACATATTCTGGTTTATGTTAATGACATGTTATTTTTGTTTAGCGAGGACGGATCCATGTCACTGTTCGTAAATACCTGGTGCCAACGATTCAAGGAATGATTGAAGAAGGAGGAACATATAAGCTATAGAATGTCATGGTAGGATTTAACGAGGGAAATTACAAACTCTTGCCACAAAAGTACAAATTTAACATGATGGTAACATGATGTAAATGATAATGCAATTTTTTTTGTTGTAGATGTCATTGGTCTTATAGTCGGGAAAGATAGTGTAAGAGAAACCGAGAAGGGAAAATTTGTACTTGAAGCAAATGTTATATCTGGAAGTAACATCGGCGAAAAAGTTTTCATACCCAGGTTATCTCTTTCACCGTCTAATGTTAACATTCCTTTCAAATTTCAAAGACAATTTCCAATATCTTTTTCATTTGTCATGACAATCAACAAGAGTCAAGGGCAATCACTTAAAAATGTTGGAATTTATTTGCCGAGTCCTGTGTTCTCGCATGGTCAGTTGTACGTTGCAATTTTCAGAGTCACTTTAAAACAATGTTTGAAAATACTAATCGTTGATGGAGATGGAGAGAACACTAATACGACCTCAAATGTTGTTTATCTCGAAGTCTTTCGTAATGTATCTTGATGGTTAATGTTCAAATCTTTTTGTTTTGTATGCTACCATTTCATTTTGTTGCTATTGTTGTCTTATAAGGGAACATATTTTTAAATTGTTATAAAACTTCTATTAACTATACATGTTTACATTTTTGCGATTGATACGATTAACTTTTCTGTGGTATGACCCGTGCGGTAGCACGGGTCAAGAGTCTAGTTACAATTACATCGAACAATTGACTAGGCTTAGGTAGGGCTAGGGTTTGTTCGAGAAGAAAGAAAAAAGATAAGCCTACATAAATTTTTGACAGACAGGACTGAGGTGGTTTTGTTTTTCTACGATTTATGAACAGAACGCTAAGTACTAGTATATAATATACTCCAATCCAATCAACTCTTAGCTAAAGAAACACGCAATCCACATAATCGAAGAGTTATAGGGTTACGGAGAAGAAAGATACGGCTTCCAGAAAAAGAATTGCAGGAGCAGGTTTACTGGATGATGATTGCTGGGAATATGTGTTATCGAAACTCCTCAACAAGGAAAAACTATAGCGTCGACGAGGGTAAGCGTTATTTAGAGATTGTATCCCTTGCATCCAAACAGCTACTCGACGTCACAAACCGTTCTGTGCATTCCATCACATTAATATACAATCCTTCACCCTTCTCTCGCCTCTTCCAAAGGTTCCCAAATCTCACTTCACTTGACCTTTCGTGCTTCCGCGGTGACCTAAACATGCTTCTCTCTCGAATCCCCCGGTTTGTTTCCCTCTCCCGTCTCACATCTCTCAACCTCTCCAACCACCCCAAGTTCCCCACATTAGGGTTGCAAACTATTCTCAGAAACACTAAATCAACTTTGACCTCTCTCACATGTTCCAATATCGGCTCTCTATACCATACTGACATGTCCTTCATTGCCGATTCTTTCCCTTTCCTCCAACAATTGGATATCAGTTTCCCTAAAATAATAATCATAGAGGACGCCGACACCAACGACCACTATAATAATGCTCTAAAGCTTCTCACTCAAAATCTTTCAAAACTCCGCAAGGTTAATCTCTCTGGTCATTTCTACGTAAATGACTCATCCTTTTTTCAACTGTGTATGAACTGTGTGTTTCTAAAAGAGGTGGTTATGTTCCAATGCCATTTCCTAACACGTGCTGGTCTTGCTTCTGCAATTTTTCAGCGACCAACTTTGAATTCTTTCTCTCTTACATGTCGTAAGGATGTTACTTCATACTTCATTGATTCATTGCTCAGTTTGAAGGGATTAACTTGTCTTGATTTGTCCTTTTCACTCATCACTGATCTGACGAGCTGCTTTGCTTACTTCCTTTGAGGAAACTTGTCCTCCACAAATGCTTCGGACATACAAATGCTGGGATCTCTTACCTCTTGTCACGGTGTCGATCTCTGTAGCATCTATATCTTCAAAATTTTGAGTCAAAATTTTTTAATGTTCAAAGTTTCGTTGAGTTGTGTGTATATCTTGGTGATTTGGTGTATATAAACCTCAATGGTTGTGACAAGCTCAACAATGCAGCCTTATTTGTACTCCTTAAGAATTGTCCTTTGCTGAGTGAGATCCTTATGGAGTCAACAAAAATTGGAATTGGTTCAAGACCATCTGTGGTGGATTTGGTTGTATACCATCAAGTGAAGTCTCTCCATTTGGCTTACAATTCACAATTGCAAGATGAAGACATCACCACGTTTTCTTTTATGTTTCCTAATATGCAGCTTCTTGATTTGAGCTCTTGTGATGACATATGTATTGTTAATGTGTTAGAGACATGTTGTAATATTAGGCATTTAAAATATGCATTCTGCCCACAAGCTAAGCTATCTTGGACCAACGTCGAAGCTTCCAAACTGGAAGTGTTGGACTTATCAAATTCAAGAATTGATGGTGAAGCAATGTATGCAATCTCAAAGATTTGCCCTCGGCTTCTACAACTTGACCTGGAACATTGTTATCATGTCACAGAGAAGGGCGTCAGCCTAGTGGTAGAAAACTGCATACACCTGAGAGAGATTAATTTGCGATCTTGTCCAAAGGTGTCCACTAAAATTGTTTCCTGGATGATATTTTCAAGGCCATCATTGAGAAAAATAAAGGCGCCGCCTCAATCTCATCCCCGTGACTGTGATAGGAAACTCCTCTTTGGGCGATGTCTTGTTCGCTAGTTATTCTAGAAGTGCTCTGTTCGAGCTGTAAGCTTCTTTGTTTTCTTTTATGTTTCAGATGTTATTTCTCTTTGATTGTTTCTTTCTTGTTGAAAATGAAAACTTCCATTTGTTTTATTTTGTTACTGATCTGTGCATGATAACTACACATTTATGCATTTTATTGCTATTATTTTAATAAGGAGAATGTTAACCAATGCTCCCGGAGCATTGGTTAAGCATCCAAAAGAAGTAAGATTTTATTAAAAAGTGGTGTAATAATTAGTTGGTCAAAAGTAACAGTTTATATTTCCAAGACAATTTTTCTACTTTTGGATTCCTTAACCAGTGCCTCGGTGACACTGGTTAACAAGACCCTTTTAATGATAATACGTTTCATAGTAGAGTTCATAAAACACCCTGATTTTGTTGAATTGAATCTGAACATTTCTTTTGACGTGCAAAAATGTTGTAGGATCCTCATTCATATTTGGCAGAGCTTTGAAATCTATATTGTGGGAGGGATATAACATCTGATCCCTACGGTAGAAAACCTATTCTAATTAGAGGGGTTATTTATCACAGTGTAAGTATATATATGTCACATGAAGTCATGCTTTCCTTTGCCTTCAAGCTAGCTATACTCTATAATTTGTTTTGCTGTAAATAACAAATTGGTGCTTGCTTGATTTCAGTATCGTTTTCAACACGCTGTTTGGTCTCAGCACAAATCTATGGATGACAATGTCGGCATTCAACATAATTGGCCTTGCTAGAGTTAGTGAGTTTCTCTCTGACTTGTGACCTATTGTTAAAAACTAAAAAATTGATTGAATCTCTGTAGGTCATCCATATTTTAAATAACCCTTGCTTAATAAAAGTGCATTTTTACATGTTTTATTGGTAAATAACCCTACCAATAACCATGTAATTCTATTATTATGCATCAGTCCTAAGTTTAATTTTGTATTTGTTCCTATTATCAATGCAAAACAAACTTGCTATTGTCTATCCTTGCCCCATCTGCACCAAATCTCTTGCACGTATCATTTTCGCCTCATTACTAATTTGTTTTTGCACTACATTCAATAATTTTGATTTATATACCGTGATTACTAATTTTCTTTTGTAATTCATAACTTTAGGCATAAATACTATTTCCTCCTATACTGGTCCATTGTTGATATCAAATTTTTTAAAAAAAAATTGTTATCGAACAATGATAATTCAAGCAATCAATGTTGCTGGTGTTCACTTTGATTGTTTTAGAAGTGTACTTCTACTACTATCAACTTCAATCAGTATTTCCTTCAAATATAGAGCTGATTCTAAAAGAAGAATCTAGGGGCGGTTTCACCATCCAACAAGCCTGGGCTCTTGCCCGGGCTCAATCAACACTTTCTTTGTACATGAACCAACCTAATAGCCCATTAACCTACTATTTTAGCCTAAAAATTATTAGCCAAATTCTGAAATTTGTCTCTCTCGCGACAACAGAAACACAGAAGAGAAATTTTCTTCTTCTTCTTCAGCTCTCTCTGGTATCAGCTCTGTCTATTTCGCTGTTCAACCTCTCTTGTTGTTTGGCTGCTAATCTTTCACTTCTCACTCACTCTAAAGGTGTTTCAAGTTCTTCTTCTACTGTCAGTTAAAGTTTAAACTAATATCTAGTCTATGGATTGTTAAGCAAACTAAATGTTTAAATATTAATTAATGTTGATGAGTAATCGAATCACATTTGTTAATCCTATAGGAAGGACAGAGATATGATGAATTTCTACCCTTTGTTTAAAAGCTAAAAGCATGTCAAATCCTAATGAACTTAATTGTTATTTTTTAAACTTGCTATGTGAATTGAATATTAACCTTGGATCATAAAATTTCAGAGATGAGGAAGTCTTTGGTTGATATAACAAGTATTGAGCATGTGAATGTTGTGCAACCGGAAGCCGAAGTAGAAGAACCACCGCTTAATGTGGCCAATGAATTTAATCCAAACGAGATTGTGTGTGATCCAGGTCGTAGGAAACGAATTCATGTGTATGCTGTGAATTTTCAAGACCAAGTGAGAAGGACATATATATTGAAAAGTCCAATGCAACCAAATATGCTAAGTTTTCCTCGAACGCAATTTGGGAGTGCTAAAAGAGCATTTTCTAAATCATGGTATAACAAGTACACATGGATTGAATACAGTGAGTTGAGGGATACGGCTTATTCTTTCTATTGTTTTCTCTTTAAGCAACTTGGAAGGGCAGATTACTTTGGTTTTGAAGTCTTCGTCATAGATTTAAAGATTGGAAGCATGCATCTAAGGCTTGAAATATCATATTGGTAGCCATGATAGTATGCACAGCTCATATATCAAGCACTACGATGATTATAATAATCAAAGAGAAAGTATGACAAGTAAGTTTGCTAGAGCAACTAGGGAATCAGAAGAATTGTATAAGATCCGTTTGACTTGTTCTGTAGATTGTACTAGATATCTTAAAGCTCAAGGCATTGCTTTCCGTGGCCATGATGAAATCATTACTTCTCTAAACAAGGGGCAATTTTAGAGAGATGGTAGATTCGGCAAAATCTAATAATGAACAAGTAAGAGATGCTTTGATCGTGGTGGAAATTTGCAAAATGACTCCTGGTGACATTCAAAAGGAACTTGCAACGTGTTGTTCACACGAAGTTGCCAAGGTGATTATGGAAGAGTTTGGTGATAGACAATTCTCTGTGCTTATTGATGAGTCACGTGATATATCCGTCAAAGAGCAAATGGCGGTTATGTTGAGGTTAGTAGTTGTATTTTCCAATTTATATTACCTAGCTCTACATCATGTCAAAGATACTGCATCTGAGGCAATAAAGAATGCTCTTTATGATATTCTTTATATTCTTGATCGTCACACATTATCTATTTCAAGGATACGAGGGCATGGATATGTTGGGCATCAAATATGAGAGATGAATTTAATGGTTTTCAAAGATAGATTCTAGATTAAAACCATAATGTTTACTATGTCCATTGATATGATCACCGTTTGCAATTGGTGAGCATAATAATGGACATAGAAAGCATAAGGGTTTCCATCTAGAATTTTTCTTTGCAAACCATTAAATTCACCTCTCATATTTGAAGCCCCATCATATCCTTGCCCTTGTATCCTTGAAATAGATAACGTGTGGCGATCAAGAATACCATAAAGAGCCTTCTTTGGTGCCTCGAATGTAGTATCTTTGACATGGTGTAGAGCAAGAAATCGTTCCACAACTTTCCCTTTGTCGTTCAAGAACCTAGAAAACAAATTCAACAAAGTTATATGGTGGCATGTAGAATAATAGGTAACTGAAATTGGAAAATACAACTACTAACCTCTACATCACCGTCATTTGCTCTTTGACGGATATATCACGTGACTCATCAATAAGCATATAAAATTGTCTATCACCAAGCTCTTCCATAATCACCTTGGTAATTTCATGTGCACAACAGTTGCAAGCTCCTTCTCAATGTCACCGAAAGTCATTTTGCAATTTTTTCCACCACAGTCAAAAGCATCTCTCACCTGTTCATTATTAGATTTTATCCAATCTACCATCTCTCTAAAATCGACATTGTTTAGAGAAGTCGAGGTTTCATCGTGGCCACGGAAAGCAATGTTTTGAGCTATGAGATATCTAGTACAATCTATAGAACAAGTCAAACAAATCTTATACAATTCTTCTGATTCCCTATTTGCTATAGCAAACTTACTTGTCACACTCTGTCTTTGATTATTATAATCATCATAGTGCTTGATACATGAGTTGTGCATACTATCATGACTACCGATATGATCTTTTAAGCCTTAGATGCTTGCTTCCAATCTTTAAATTCGCCTTTGGTGAAGACTTCAAAACCAAATTGCTCGGCCCTCCTAGGTTGCTAAAAGTGAAAGCAATAGAAACAATAAGTTGCATCCTTGAATTCACTGTATTCAATCCATATATACTTGTTATCTGATTTAGAAATGCTCTTGCAGTACTCCCAAATTGAGTACGACGAAAACTTGGCAAATTTGGTTGCATTAGACCCTTCAATATATATACCCTCCTCACTTTTTTTTTTGACAAAAAATAAATGATATTCATTATTTTAAATTGATATAGTACATCGATACAATGCAAATTCACTAAAGACAAAAAGGATAAATCTGCGAACAAACTCACAACATCCACGTTAATAGCATAAAACAACAAAGTATAAAAGCCCACACATATGATTATATTCAAGTCTTTTAGAATATACATGTCTCTGGGTCTGCAACGTGGGCGACACCAAAGTCGTTTATTCGATTTGCAGTGGATCGAAGCTGATTTGACAATCTAAACCGAACAAATACCTAAACGAAACAAGAAAGACAAACAACGCCGCATAAAGACGACGATCAAACCAACGTCGCACTATGACGACGAAATCATTAAATTAAAAACTAAATAGATGTGAAAATCACTTATTTCAATAAAATGGAAACAGAAAAATGAGTTAGAGGGGTGATTTTGGATTAAAAAATTGACCCTTAATCACCTCTTTGGTGGATAATGGAGAAGAAATTAGGATTTTTGTGACGGCTCACAAGAGAGAGAGAGAGAGAGAGAGAGAGAGAGAGAGAGAAGAGAGAGAGAATTATTATCAAGTGAAAATATATGCCCTCCTCACATGGTCTTGAATATCTAGAGAATACACATAAATTTGTTTCCTACGACCTGGATCACGCACAGTCTCATTTGGATTAAACTCATTGGCCACATTAGGCGGTGGTTCTTCTACTTCGGCTTCCGGTTGTACAACATTCACATTCTTAATACTTGTTATATCAACCAAAAACCTCATCATCTCTGAAATTTAATGATCCAAAGTATTCTATTCACATAGTAAGTTTAAAAAATAACAATTAAATTCATCAATGGTAGTCATGCTTTTAGCCTTTTTTTTAGGGAAATGCTTTTAGCTTTTAAACAAAGGGTAGAAATTCATCATATCTCTTTCCTTTCTATAAGATTAACAAATGTGATTCGATTACTCATCAACATTAATTAATATTTAAGCATTTAGTTTGCTGAACAATCCATAGATTAGATATTAGTTTAAACTTTATCTGACAGTTGAAGATGTGCAAAATAGAATGCTATGTAAATGATAATTTAAACAAGGAACAAAGGAAGGAGAAATTGTATAATTTACACATCCAGTTTATAAATTAACACAATTTGCAATTCTAAACCCCTAAAATAGGGACGGAAAGAAGGAGGAATTGAAGAATCAATTGGCTTACCTTTTGAGTGAGTGAGAACCGAGAGATTAGCAACCAAATAACAAGAGATATTGAACAACAAAGAGATAGGGAGCTGAGACAAGAGAGAGTTGAAGAAGATTATGTGTTTCTGTTGTCGCATGCGAGAGAGAAATTTTAGAATTTGCCCCAAAAAAATTTAAGTAGGTTAATGGGCTATTGGTTTGGGTCATATACAAAGAAAGTATTGATTGAACTCAGGCTCGCTGGGTGGTGAAACCGCCCCTGTATTCTATGTTAATGGGTATAATTTATTTAGGTGATATGAATTCAGCACGCGATATAGCTTTTTAAGTACAATAAAAAAGGCTTCCAATGTGAGCTCGAATAATGATGTAGTTAAGGTGGAATCAAGAAGGCTTCCAATGTGAGCTCGAATAATGATGTAGTTAAGGTGGAAGGTATGTTTTGGGTATCAAATGAAAGTTATTGCCCCTTATTTTGTTGCTGAAGTAGGAATTTCTATTGATGAGTTTGTGTAGGAATTTCTATTGTTGAGTTTGCTGCTTCTGAAGGTAAAATGTAAAAATTGGCTAGTTTGGAAATTTTGAACAACTATAGAGATACAATAATTGCGGAATATAATTACTCACTTACCCTAAGTACAACATACAACAAGGAATGTATATGGTTTTAAACAAGTACAATGCAATACAAAGTAGTGCGAAGACATAATTACTCTAACATTAAAATATTCATAATAAAAATATTCATAATACACTTTTATACATTGTCTTCAAGCTAGATCCAAGATGTGAACTATACCCAACTTGTTAAAAATCTAATCAACTATACTCCTGTTATGTGTTTATTTTAAGGATCTCAACTATTTATTATACCAGTTCTCTATTTCTAACACACTCCATGGTCACAAGTCCCTGTTGGACCTTTTCTTAAACAAAATAGCAGTTGATTTCTATTTGTTTGTTTTTTTCATGAATTATTGGGTTTGCAGTAATGGCCTGACCCTACAACGTTGTATCCATCTGTGGGAATATAGTCACCGAGTCACCAAATGATGAAAAACACATAGCAGAAGGGGACCTGCAGTGGCTGGATCTGGAAATTGTTAGCTGGATACTTGGACATGCACTCTTAGGTTCTAATTTGGCGACAACATGTGGGGCTTACACACAGGGAAAATGGTGGCGTGGGGAGAAATGTGCATCGGGAGATGGCAGCGGAGAAATGGATGTCGTGCACGCCGGAGGAATACGCGGCAGTATTATGGTGGTGCTCGGTATTGAGTCTCACCGTAAAAGTGGCAGTTGGTATTTGCTAAACAATGCTTGAATACTCTAGGTGTAATAACAATCAATCGAGGAAGTTGTACAATTAATGGAATATCTAAAGATTCTTAACTTTAATAATTACTAATAAAAGAATATTTAAAGATTCTTAACTTTATCAATTACTAATATGTCATTCTAGGCTAGTTTATTAGAAGAGTCAACCCTGACCAGGGCAAAAGAGTAGACCTTGACTAGCTTGGCGGGGTTAGGGAGCTGGCACATGACTGAGTATGCCGCAAAACTAAGAGTTGTGCAAACAGGTTCAACACAAAGGTTAAACCTAGAAGCTTCAATGAAGGAGATTTGGCCTTGCCAATTACCAAATGAGGCAAGAAAGGACATGCATCCCTGAAAGCTAGCATCTAGTCGGGTAGCACCATACCTTATAAGCTCGACAATGGCCAAAGGCGAATATCGACTTGAGTATATATCTAGGTGGCAACATCTACATGATGTCGTGGAGTACCATGTATGGATGTACCTCAAATTTTATTTTAATTGAGTTTCTTTTTAACAGTAGTGTACTATTTTTTCTTACTTATGCTGTTTTTCCTGAATTTTTTGTCTAAGGAGGTTTTGACGAGAGATATCATTTTCCATATTTTCACATTAACAAAGTATTGATTCAGTACATAGCTTCTATTTCTTCTTTTAATATTAGACAAGAATTATTAAGCCTGTAGCCTACCTTAATGATAAACTCAGTGAGTCAATTATTAATTAAGTTTAATTTCTAACAACTGGTATTTTGATTGCATTGTCATGGCTCCTTTTGTGACTGTCTTCGATACCCTCGAGACTACTCTATCTAAACTCGTCCAGAATAAGCAAATATTTCAGCACGATATTTGTGCACTTACATATGAACTTTTCACTCTGCTTTTCCTGATTAAATTTTGTCATATTAATATTATAGTGTGTCTTTTTTTTTCTTTTCTTCCGATAACATGAGCAAAAGAAAAGCAAAAAAGATTAGCAAAATAACAAAGAACATTTCTCTCTAGAGAAAGAAACCCCTAAAGCATCTGTTGGCCCCTTCATGAAGAATATGATGAAGAAAGGTATTTCAATCTAAACTAGTTACAAACCCGTGCTTAGCACGGGTTCAATAATGTATTCGATAAAAAAAATCTTCGAAAGAAGAGATGTTAAAACGACGGAACATTGTGATTCATCATAAAATATATATGGGTTGATTAAGAGAGCATGTAATCAGTTTATGAGATTAGGAATTGACATAATATTTAGGATGAAAACAATTGGAACCAATGATGTGTGAATTATGATTACATATTATCAAAAAAGGATTGATACCCATATTTACATCAGATGAAATCAAGCAAAGAAGTAGCATCAGTGAGTGAAGATAATCTAGTCTAGGATTAGAGTTAAGATGATCTGTTCAAAGTGTGGATCATGAACACCAAATATTTATTTGGGAACGACTTGAACGTGCATATTTTTAGGCAAAAGTTGAACCATTCGCCGCCTAAGTATTTATCGTAACTTGCTCTCTTTGCCGTTATCAAGCGACACTTATACCTTTTTGAGCTTGTTTGTCGATGAGTGTGATTGTTTTCCATGTTTCTTTTAGAAATGTTCTTGATATCTCATTTGGGAAGTGTTGGGTACAAAACAAATTGCAGATAAATAAGAACCTTGCTGCATATGCAGTTGGCCAAATCCATCTCTTTCACAATAGAACATGTGCAGGATCTCAAATCTAGCCATTGACTACAAAATAGAAGCAAAGAACTCAAGGTAAATAGATGGTAAATGATAAAGCTAAGGAGTATTTTTCCCATAATGTTATATCAACTATATTCCCACTGCATAAGGAAATACATATTTCAGGTCATTATCAAACTTATACAAAATCCTATCATCAGATGCTGACAAATTAGAAAATAATAACTTTTATCTTTCAACACAATGTTCGTACATGGTTTCTTTCCAGTCTCAATTGGCATTGTCTTGACAATCTCATGAAGAAGCCCGATGATTTCTTTAAAAAAGTTACATCTATAGGAACATTATAATCGAAGAAAACACATAAATAAATTAAAGCACATAACTCTACCATATAAAACGTCAGTTTTGAATTTTCCATCTTGAATTTCCTTAAATGACTTAAAGCAAAATTCATGAGTAAGAACGTTAGTTAACTTGTCATACCTCTGCACCTTTGTACCAGAATAAAAAACAACCTTAAAGGAATTAAATGCAATGTCATTATCAAACACATGACAATTATACAAAGTATAATTTTATTCAAAAAAAAAAATACACAAAGTATAAGTCTTGTTTTCCTCGATCAAAGCCTTCGAATGCTCCAATTCTCTATATCGAGTTATTACATGAACTCGATCACCCTAAATCCGAGAAAGAAACCAAAAAATATAAATAAATCAAAATGTACACTAATAAGTAACATTGATAAATCATAAAG
>Ga0099826_10001209_pt1 | contig 15010 bp, 7 predicted proteins | sample Mtrugardesep15_FD_76830 | JGI IMG/M metagenome (GOLD analysis project Ga0099826, IMG submission 76830) | Root nodule microbial communities of legume samples collected from California, USA - M. trunc garden sep15 | ecosystem: Host-associated > Plants > Roots > Nodule | place: USA: California... | reverse complement strand
TTAGTTTTATTTACTGTTCATTGTGAAATGTACCTTATATCTTCGAAAAAACTTTGCATCTCTGATGAGTGATGGAGTCTGTAGTCAGTAAACCACACAATGTATGATCATGAATCTCTTTAACTGTTGTCTTATAAGATGTGTCATTTGGTTATATGACTTATATCTGTCTTAGAACTACTTCCTGTCATAGTATGTCCTAACTTTGGTATAAATATCTCAGGCTCTCTACCATACTCTTCCAATGGCGTATGTGTCAGTCACCAAGCTTCAAAGCTCATTCCAAGGAGAAATAAGCCAAACAGCAGCAAGAAAGATAATTGAAAAAATGACCAGGGATGGGTTTGTTGAACCTAAAGGCAGCAAAAGACTGGGTATCAGATTAATCAACTCAAATAATAATCATACACTTTTGTCTTCTTCTGTTCTTGGTTACTTATAACTTCTGTATAACAGGAAAACGTGTGATCCATTCTGAGTTGACTGAGCGAAAATATGTTGAGGTCCAACAAGCTCTAGGTGCTGCTGAAGCTATGGTAATAACTAATAACCGTGGATCATTTCGGGTTTATAATTATATATCAGCATTTATCATTGAGTTTGTTTACATATTGCAAGTTTTTAAATTTTACAGGATGTTGATCACTGTGAACCAAATAACAAGTCCAAAAAAGCTGGTTACCGTATGAGTGGTAATGGCTATTAATATTTTGTATCCTACCACAAACTCTGTAGCTTTCTTTTCAGTATTGATGATACTTAGTCAACTTACACCTATCATATGCTTGCTTTCCTGGTAAACAGGTAGCAATCGCGACATCTCAACATGTGGTGTTCTCCACTCCATTGGATCAGATTTAACACGAATGAAAGTGACATCTGAGTTAAATGATACTGACTCTATGAGTGGACCGAAAATGCCAAAGGCAAAAGAGCCAGGGACCACCCCAACAAGCAGGGTTGGGGCAAGTTATATATTGATTGATATTTCAGTTTCTATGATTTTTGGCACTGGTTTCTGTGGTTGAATGTTACTAGCATGTAACTGACAATGTGATTTATTTTTCAATTACAGCCAGTTGCTTCAAGAGAGAGTTTTGCGCACGGGAAAGAGAACAGCACAGCAAATGGAAATGGAATTGCAAATGAAGGCGACGCAGCTGATACAATTATCTGCAGTAGGTCATCCCAGGACAAGCGCCCCAGGAAAACAAGCGCGGTATACTCTGGCTTCCTTATTTCTCACACAGATGCAATTATTTACTTCAATGTTGAAACAAGTCTGTAATTTATAATTGATTGCAGAACATTTTTTTTACTCTTTTCATTCTATCCTTCTATTGCAGGTCAAGGATCCTATCCATCAAAGTGTGAAGCGTCGGAGATCACAGGCTCCATGAACCTGATTTATGGATTGCTCAGTATTTGTGGATGACAAACAAAAACTGATACGCATCTCAAATTTATATACCATACAATTAAGCATTTAGTAATGTATACCGTCGTAGAGACAATGCTTTGTAAGAAAAATCTTTAGTTTACTTTCCTGTCCTACTTCTTTGTTACTGGCTTACGCCAAGTATTGCCATTTTACTTCAAGGATTTTTATATTTACAAAGTTTAGTTTATAAAACTGCTCCCAGCTTCTTCAACTCGTTGTAGTTTTTATTCATCTTCTATTTCATTTAGCGGGCCCAAGGTTTGCCATATATTCTATTTTGAGAAATTACTAATTATCTGTACCTCCAAAGTTTTAATTCATTAGAATCTTATCAACTTAGAAAGGTTCAATTGGATGGAAGAACCAATCAGAGCTGAGAATTGACAGCCACTAAGTTGTGTGTAAAGAAAGAGTTTAGTATATGATCTTGATCAAAAGATACTATTGAGGTACAATTGACAGCCACTAGTAATAACTTAACACTGCTAATAAACATAATCTATAACAGAAAAAAAAGAAGAAAAAAAAACTCATTTGATTACTGATAATTATAATTTGTGACATTACTCATACTGAAATGCAATCCAATTTACTCTAATGCATATATTCTAAAAATGTCAAGTCTGACCATAATTGTCTAGGCTGCATATTTGTATGTCCACTTCTTATAATGCAATCCAATTTTAATGTAATTGATATTATAATATTGATTTTTATGTCAATTGAATTTCTTATCTGAATGCTTTTGTTAACAATTTTATTTTACAACAACTCAGTCAAGTAGTTTGTTAATCTGGATATAAAAATGGATCCATACAAAGAAATATGACTCCTTAAAACACTCAATACGCATAGCGTGGCATCACAGTCACTGCCTCAACACCAAAGAAAATTCTCAAATTCTGAGAAACCGCCACGTGGCTTATAGAAACACCTAGTATTGCCTAGAAAGATCCCTAGGAGTCGGTGTAGCTGTGGGCCCCCACCTTGACGAACGCAGAATGATGTTTTTGATTTATTATGGCAAAAGATGAGATTGAGATGCTAATATAAGCCGCCCTATTCCTTGAGTCTTGACCCTAAAATCAAATCACAATCAAACAAGGTTGAAAATCTTTCTCTCCAATCCTATTTCTCATCGTTTGTTTCACTAAATTCTGTGGGCCTTTTATTGCTGTTTCATTATAAACATAATTGAATTTTACCTCTTACTTATTATTTAGCACGAAACAAGTTCAATCAACAGACAAAGCAATGGCCACCAACGAGGTAGTTAGCATAGTTATATTTTTAACTTTTTTTAATCTTGTTTGTTTCTGCCATTTTTTGTTGTTTTAATAGAGTTGGAGTTTGTAATTTCTGACCTGAATCAACTGTAATTATTTTTTGTGTGTGAAGGTTGAGAACAAGAACAAGGAACTGAAACGTCTGGGGTTTGTGAAGATCGCTGCTATTCATACTTTCGTGTTTGTCTCATATCTGTATGAATCCGCTAAGAAGAACTCAGGACCTTTGAGATCAGCTGTAGAAACAGTGGAGGGAACTGTAACCACTGTTGTTGGTCCTGTCTACAACAAATTCAAGGATGTCCCTGATGATGTCCTTGTGTTTGTTGACAACAAGGTAATTCTCTCTCTCCCTCTGCCTTCAGATTAATAGTAATTTAGATTGAATTATTGTTTTATTTTTTATGATTTTGTAAACCTTTCTGGTTTCCCATCGATCTAATTTAGAGTGAGTGATATAGCGAAATTGGGAGAAAGCTTTTATAATATTCGTTCAATTTTTTACAACCAGCATCATGATCAACTCTCATACTACATGTTTGAAATCTTGGGGAGTTTGATAAAATTACGGTGATACCGTAGTTTTGATGATGTTTTAAAGTGTAGTTTTTGTCAAAATTTCGGCCACACAAGACGTATTTTGTATTTCAGGGTGATGATTTCCTTAAAATAGAAAGAAGAAACAACTTTATGCTAGTATTTTAGTGAGTAGTAATAGCTTGATTTGAAATCGACAAAATTGGTTTGGTTGCACAATACTTATGCTGCAGCTTGCTGAAATATAAGGTGTGGAATTTCCTTGATTTGTCATTGGCCAGTCAAATGAATAATAAAACAGAGCTTGCTGAAATATAAGGTGTGGAATTTCCTTGATTCAGTGGCCAGCCAAATGAATAAAACAGAGTTCTCAATGTTTTTGTCATTCCATTTTTCTTGTCATGAAAAGACGCTTGATTCTTTTGCTAAAGCAACCCTAAATCCTTCAAGTGTATGTGTTTTGTTGCAAATTTGATTCCATATAATTGATTAGTAAAATTTGCTTAAGCGACGGGCAACTGGCATTCTGGGTTTAGAGCTCACGGTGATTTCAGGATGATTGGTTGTTCTTTAATCTAATAATAGTAACTTTGATTTAAAAGCGACTGTATCTTTTTAACTTATCTTTTCTTATTTAAAGGTAAGATTAAACAAAAAACAAAGAAGTTTTTGAACAAAGTGAAAACGAACCAATATTCAATCATACTAGTCTGTGTTCTTCCAATTCCATGATAATGTTTGAATGAATTAGGGAATGACTCATTAATTTATTGAGCTGTGGTTGAACTAACTAACTAGCATATGATTTGAGTAGGTGGACGAAGCAACCGACAAGTTCAGTGAGCATGCTCCTCATATTGCTAAGCAGCTTACGGACAAAACCAAATTTTTGATTAAGAAAGTAACACATGAGGCAGGGAAAGTTGTGACTGTGAGTCGATCTGCAGGACCAAGAGCAGCTGTAGATTATGTTGCTACAGAGACCAAGAATTTGCTACTAATCAATTCAGTGAAGCTGTGGACTGGACTCAACAAATTTCCACCATTCCATGCAGTGGCAGAGATGACAATTCCCACTGCTGCTCACTGGTCTAAGAAGTACAACCATGCAATCAAGGACATGGCTGGAAAGGGTTATAGTTTTGTTGGGTATTTACCTTTGATTCCTATTGATGGTATATCTAAGGCATTTAGGCAGGGAGATCTTATGGATAAGAAATCAGAATAATCTTATTCTGATTGAGTCTTCTAAAAAATTTGCTTCTAAGTGACTTTATTTTCTGTGTTGAGATAATTTGGGCCAAGTTGTGTCTAATTAGTAAGATCTTGTAATTAATCCAAGTATCTAGAAATAGTTATAGTGATCATGTAAATTTGCGATAAAATGGTTCTGAAGTTTGCTTAGTGTTTTTTTTTAACATGTGCTGGCTATGATTTTTTTTTTTGAATAAAATATTGGATGTGAAGTCTGATACACATATATTAGAGATCTATTGTCAAATCAATCTTACAAAAGAAAACATCTTACAAAATCAGTGGACGAATTCGGTGACCTTATCTGTAGTTGAAATGTTGTTCTCTTTGAGAAGGTTTAGTTCCAGAAATGCATTACAAATCTTGTAAGTGACCAGCTATTGTGGTCCCTTGAACTCCTTGACTTTTTATATGTATATCCATATTTGGTCGTTTTTGTTGTTGTTGTGGTTAGGATGTTGGTAGTTGCCCTTTATGGATTGTTAGGACGGTACTGGACGTTTCTTAAAACTCATTTTATTTATGTTTGTATTATCGATATCAATATCAGTGACTCTAACCTTGAAGTACAACAATATCATTGGAGATTATGTTTTGGAGTGGGATATTTGGTACTGCATAGAGAGAAGGTGACAGTATAATAGTTGACTTGAATGATTTATCACTCTAAAGAAACAACAACTATGTTGAAAATTTGGATACAAGGAATATCTAAAGGTCAAGATGAGTCTTGCTAATAAGAGAAGAACAAGTTGAAAGAACTTAAGATATAATTTTTATCTTGAAATTTATGTTGGAATTGATTTTATTTTTTTTCCTAATGTGAAATGTCCCTATTTTTGATTCAATTTTTTATCAACAGCTGGTTTCTCATATCCCAAAATGCCTTCGTACTCTTATGTCCAGCAGGATAGACACGTTTAAAATTAAAAAATATATATAATGGAGAGTATTCAGTTTAAAGAATGAAATGCAATATTGACACATTTTTTACTAATCATGATAATGAGGTTGGTATAGGTATGTGCCTTCGAGATGGGATATGTGCTTTTGTCCTGACAAAAACAGAATGGTTTCAGTCGATATGTGATATGCATATCGGAAACATTATAAAATTGTTATTAACACTCCAAAATGGGTTCAAGAGATAAACTTAGGACCAATAGATTTTTGAATTCAATTCTAAAAAGATGGTTGATAGTTTTACTTTCAAAAGATGCGACTAAACAAAGTTTGGAGCCATTGCTAAAAACAGCAGAACTCTTTTTAGTTAATTATACAAAGAACTTTCGTGTTGAATTTTTACAGAAACAAATAGATGATGATGTCCATAAATTAGCTAAGATGACGTGATAAACTAATGACGTTTCATTAGTTTGTGCGAGGACAAGCTAATGACGTCCCATAATTCCGCTACATAAACACTAAAGTAGCCCAAACAACATACCGGTTTATGCAAATTTTCAAGCTCCAATTACAAATTTATGTTGGATGGCGATAAATTTTTCATAAGACTTAAGGTAAAAAGTTCGAAAATAAATTTTGATAAATGATATCTTTTTTGTTGTTGATAAAATTGTTGATGATATGTTTGTCATTTTAAGTGTTTTTCATAAAGATAAATGTTAGCCATTAAATTGTCGGGTTAGGGAAAAATTGTTAATACCAAGGTAAACTAAACTTTATTTAAAATTTATTTAGCATCACAATCCATACTATTGAGCTTAGGCCTGGCCTTTAGGGAGTGGAAGGTGCTCTATCGGGCCAGGCCTCCAAATGTTATGTGTTTCAAACAAAAAATTATGTCTAATATCCCTCCCTCATTTAAATAAAAAAATATGTTTTTTTTTCTTTTTTAGTACACGTTTGAGTTTTTGTGAGACTTTAGTTCTCCTTTTTGTACATAAATCTGATACTATCAGACCACCTTAATTTGTAAAATCACTTAACCAGTCAATTTGAAAGGTTATTTTATTGAAAGAATCACAACAATCATTTTTTTTTCCGCATAAACCATTTGGTTTCCCTACCCACAATGAATGAGTGACAAACTCAAACGACACTGTTATGTAAATTTCATCTCTCTTGCACTTATTTTCTTTCTTTTTTTTATTTATTTCATTTCATGTTTAGAAGTTTTGTTTTTTTGATACATATGTTTAGAAGTTCATATTCTGATTTTTTAATGAAGTTTAGCTACACAAAAAAATTGCACTTTTATTTTACTAAAGACCTATTTTAATAAGAGAGCCGAACCTCCTATTTTATATGGACGGCCCCGATTGAGCTTAACTTCTTTTTAAAAGATTATCACGGGTCAAATCTTCATGCGTCGCTTTACCTTGTATTCCAAATTTCCAATCTCCTCTATTCCTTACTTGTCTTTTACATCAGATATATTTTTTTTTTTTTTTAAAACAAGTGGATGGAAAATGAATGAGAAATTTGAATTCTGATAGTAGGCAGCATTGGGCTTGGACCACACACCGATATATGGCATTTAAATGCAACTGAATATTAATAAGAACCTCACCCAATGAATAACTGTACTCACAATATTTTGACTTTCACCATTTGAACGTGTTCTGAATATTTTAATTTTAATTTTTTAATTTGAAGAATCTTTTGTTTTTCACCTTTGTGACTTTTGATCTGATAAAACAGATAATATGATAGAGGATAAATCGACATTCACTTAGATTATAATTGGTGAATGTACCCTAAATTTTAAATTATCATAGAGGACAAACAAAAACGCACTCGTATGACATGGGAGGAAACACCATTTGAATTTGAATTAACCAACCATTTCATCCATAATTATTGCCATTGCTTAAGAACTGCTGTGGTGCAATATTGAACAGTTAAGAGATGTCTTTTTACTATAAATTCATTTGTGTAAAAATAAAAACAAAAAATTGAGGGACATAAACATAATCTATTACTTATAATTTTCTTGATATGAGCCATACTAACTAGTGTTTCTGAAACACTTGTTAAGAGAATAAAAACGTAAATTTTGTATTGAAAATAACATATTTTACACTTTTAATAAATTGATTTGACAAATTTTAACAAGTGTTTATGTGCAGCTTTATTAGGGGCACTTTTTAGCATTTATTTTTAAAAAATTATAATTGCTGTTGTAAGTATTTATTGTATGTATTTGAATTTGAATCAAGTACTTTTAATTACATTTCTCAATAATAGATAATGTGCAAGAAGCAACTAAGATCTGCCTTATGTACAAAAAAAACTTGAAAATTTGTCATATATATTGATGATTGTTTTTTTCCTACGAACGAGGAAGTGACAAACACCGTATCCTTTTAAAAAAATGTGACAAACATTACATGAAATTTACGTTTCAAGTTTGAAACCGAGGAAGGTGTCTAGCCTAGTAATATCGGTGTTCTCAGTTTAGTTCTACATTACGTATAGATAATATATGACCTTGTCGTGTTGTAACTGATTGCTTGGTTAAAAATATGAATTTAAGTTTTACAAAGTCTACATGTACGTATGTGTGAGAATTTATGTGTTCAATGATGTGTTGACACGTCATTTGGTTTGATGTAAGTGTAGATCTTTTTATTTTCAATGTCTTGTGCAAATGAAATTATAAATAATGTCTAAATGTTTATGCTATTGATTTGAATTTGAATCCGATACCTTAAATTTTGAATATGTCTAAATGTCTAAATCAACAAATAATTGCTCTCAAAAATAAAATAAAACGCAAATAATTATAATCTGAAACTTTTGAATCTTATGGGAAAGAGATGCACTTTTATATAAAATTACTCATTTCCTAAAAAAGATAAAAATAATCACATATATATACTTATCAAAAGGAGAAGAAAATATGATAGAAAAAACTTGAAGAGATAAAGATCAAGAAGAAGATCGAAGGAGATGAATAAAAGTAAAACACTTAGGTGCTGATGGTTACAACAGACCTGCAATCAAATGAAATCTATAATATTTGGTACAAGAAACAATAAATTTTAACCTAAACTTGTAAAAAAAAAACCTAAAATAATTTTACACGCCAAACACATTTATAGGAAAAAACCACTTATCTCAAAAGAAAAAGAAAAAAAAATCACTTATATTTGTGTTACTGATTTTAAATAAAATATTATAGGTTTTTTTTTACAAACATAATATATTATAGGTAAAAATCTTGAAAATATATCATTTAAAAGTATGATTCTCATATTAATTAATCGTAAAATATTCATAGATTTTATAAAAACAGTTCCAAGCCCATAAATCAATAATATAATATATAAAAACCAATCAATACTTCTTAGACCGAATATATAAACACATTTTGGGTATAAAAATATTTTAAATTTATTATAAAATTATGAAATATCAAATTGATTTATTTGCATAGAATAAAATCAAAATATCTGTACCAAAAATCAATTTCATCATTTCTTAATGGTATATTAATCAAAGTGTCAAAGAAAGTAAGCAATGCTTACAAAATATATATTTTTTTTTTTGACAAATGCTTACAAAATATTGTGCGCTGATATTTTGAGAATATGATATTTTAAAAATAAATTTATCCAAATAGTTATTATAAAACATGTTTAGGTATAAAAATTAAATGTTTTGCTCGATAATTAGAAAATTAAATATTAATTATTGGTTAAACACTCAAATATTTGGACATTGTAAGTGCCTTCGAATCAACCCGGCCTCGATTGGCCATGACTAGCTATGTTTGTTTTCTTTTTAATTTGTTTCTTCATCCTTTATTTTTTCAATTGTGTCCTCTAACTATTACTGGTACACCACTTAGAAAGTGTTATGTTGAGATGAAAATAATTCAATAATTAGTAATAAGGTTTTGTCAAAAAAAAAAAATTAGTAATAAGATTAGTTTAATGTCATTTTGTGACAACTTTATTATATTTCTTAATTTAATTTGTGTGCGAAAACTTATTTTCAAATCATTCCTTAATCCTTGTATGAATTAACTCGAGTTGGCAAGTGATTCTAATATTAATAAAGTGATTCCAAACAAGATAGTTGATATTCACACACTCTTAATTTACAATTTTGGTGGACAATGTTTTCCCCAAGCAAAGTAAGAATATCACATAAATCCCTCCAAAACAAAATATTGATCACTCTTGATCAATACCCCCACAAGAATCGGTGCCATAATGTATCAAACTTTTTTCTAAAGCAGTTATGATGTGAGGGGAGGTAAGATTGTATAGCCCCACTTAAGATGTGGTACACTTTTGACCTGTATATACAGAAATCAATCTTATTCAATCTTTCATTAATTTTGTTTGTAACATTGTGGTGCCTACTTAGATGCATATATACATAGCACACGTCATATCCTTTATGTCAGTCTGAATTTCTATATATGTATCTCAAACGAGGCAATTTACAACAAACTTGTCAAATTTTGGTTCAAATGTTTTAATTAGCAACCAAAAATAAAATATAACTTGCCCCAGACCTTTCGATCTCTGTAACCTAGTATCTTTAAATAAATAAAAAGGAAGGAAAACCAAAAGGAGAATGTCATAAATTTGTTTTGACTAAAATTCCAAAGTACTGTACTAGCAAAATTGATGGGAAAATCTTTTTGACAGAAATTTGATGCCAAAATTATGAATCAAATAATAATAAGTTGACATTTTAATTACCTAAAGTAACATGTTTCAAAAATTTATTTTACCTAAAGTAACTTCTTTTTTCCACCAAACCAAAATTAACTAGTCACGTTACTTTAGGGCAATAAATAGAAATTAAATAGATAAAATAAAGAAGAAAAAAACGTAAAAAAGTACTATTGGTAAAAGGAACAGAGGAGACCACACTACCATTGGACTTTGCATTATGCAACGCCACAGTAATAAATGAGACAATAAATATTTTAACTTTTTCCATGTTTCAGTATCCAATGCCAAAAAATACAGTTCCAAAACAATCTTCCGTTACTTTCACCGTTAACGTTTTTTGAAAAATAATCTAAACCTAATCAACTATCAAGCACAATCATCTCATCAACGTTAACGCCACCGTCACCTTCACCGACGACATGTTCCTCCTCCTCTAACCACCTCTCCACCGGGGCACACTCCGCCTTATGTCGAAACTTCCAATCAAGTGCTTGACAAGCGCGTGAACAATAATTCACAACACCACAAACCGAACATCTTCGAAACTCATGCTTCCTTGTCTCAGGTCTTCCACAACCAGAATTCGAACATAACCTCATACCCGGTCCAGGAAACCCGCCTCGAATATCGAACCAATCTGTCATAAACCGGTTAGCCGGGTGAGTCTCCTGAAGCGGAACGTTACAACCAAAATCACTCAGCAAAGGACAACCCGAACCAGAAACAGAACCAGCACCAGCTAAAACACGAAGCTGTGGTGGCTGGTTTGAACCCGGGTTAACACTCCACGTAAGCAACGGTTGTTTGTTATTATTGCCGTTAGATAAAACGGCAGCAAGTTCACGTGCGTTAGCTTGGACTAGAAACCGTCGACCTTCAATAACGTTCTGTTTAACACCGTAACCGTCTTGTAAACAATGACCAAGCTCACGTAAACCGTCGATGTGTCCAAGAAATGCAGCGCGTGCACATAAAGCAACACCGGCGCGTAAGTCTTTGTCGTTTTTTGTTCCACCACTTCCATTGAACTGAATCACTGCCAATGAATACAAAGACGGCGCGTGAGATTTCATAGCTGCTTTTGCCATCAACGACGCACCGCTTCCTCTGTTTTGCAAACAGTAAAACCGAATCTGCAGACACACACAACAATAATAATATTAGTTCTATGCATGTAATAAAATATGAAAAATAAAAAAATTCTAAATTTTTTTTGTGTTTACCATTCCAAGAGTGTAAGAGGCTTCAATGTTTCCAGCATCAACACATCGTTTGAGAAAACGGTGAGCAGAGTCACACCAGTTATTAGCTTTGACTGATAATGTTTTGTTGGAAGCTTTGGACAAAACAACAGAGTTAAGACTTAAACCGTTTAGTCTTTTGCATCTGTTTAGTACAACAAAAAAACAAAATCAGTTACTCAAACAAAAACAAACAAAATATTTTTTCTTTTAAAAAATATAAGATAGATACATACGTGATTAGAACACTGATGAAATCTGAAGGAGAATTTGCAGTGGAGCTAAGTTTTCCAAGTATAGAGAGAACTATGTCATCAGGTAAAAGTTCAAAGAAATCATGAGAAGTGTTTTGTGGCATTCTCTTGTGTCTTTTGTTATTGTTTGTGTCTGAAAACATGTTTGATAGTTGAAGTGTTTGAGGATAACACAAACCCGTTCTAGTTCGCATAATATAATAGATAGATAAATAAGAAGGGTAAAAGCATAGAGAGGGGTTATATATAGTATATGAGAGGGTAAAGGCTAATGAATCAGAATCTCTCACAAAATTAAATAATTTAGGAACTTAGCGTGGTTAATTACGAAAATGGACCTAGTACTAGTATTGTCGTTTATTTGAGTCAAAGTGCGTTGACCCAGATCCACTTCATCTTCGTCCGTAAGTTAATGCACTCGATTGCGTTGCTCTTTTTATTTGTACTGCAAAATCCCTTCTTTTCCCTTGTCTGCACGCTTTTCAACAGCTTCTTTTTTCTTTTTACATTTATATATAGAAAAGTTAAGAAATAAAAAATTAAAAAAAAAAAAAAAAAAAACATAGTATTAAAATATGAAAAGTTTAAGAAATTAAATAGTAAAATCTAAGGATAGTTAGAAAATCAAGTTTCTGGAACACATATATTTAGAAAAATAATAATAAATGTAAAGAGGTTATTTTTTGGAGGAATGTAAAGAGAAAATTGTAAAAGGCAATAAAACATATATTTTGAAAAAGAATAAAACATATATTTGGAAAAGAAATATAAAAATTTGTAACGGATCTCATATTTAGCAACGAATGTTGTTTTTGTAAAAAAAAAGGAATAAACAAGTTTTTGTAAAGAATCTTATCATTAATATATTTTCCACGATTGATATTCTTCTAAGAATAAAACTTTTATACATTAAATTTTTAAATTAATATGAATTACTGTGTTCAAACTCATGTTTTCTTTAACAATTAATCTTTATTGGACTTTTTTAATATTCGATAAAATGTATTTTTGAACATTGAATAATATTTATACCACATTTAATTAATTTAATTGACTTTTTACGAACAATTAGCTAAGATGTAAGACCATCTACTATGAAGAGTTCTTCCCCTATTAAGCATCATTGTAAATAGACGTCTTCTTTGTGACATCAATGAATATAATGCTTATAAAGGTAAGTGATTTTATAGGCACCCTCTCTCTCCTATTACTCATGGCCCCACATGTATATTTAATCATTTTTTTATATTTAATTATTGTATTATTTTGATATTAAAAAATAATTATATAGTAGTTGAATTTGATTCCCTCAAAAAAAAAATAGTTGAACACAAGATTAGTTGTTATTTAGATTATGTAATTTATCATCATTCAATTTATATTGTTTTTTCAAGTTTTAAATTTTTCTTGAATTATTAATAAAAATAAAATAAAAATGTTCGTTTTTTTATAATTTATAATTAAATTACTTCAATATTTTTAAATTATATAATTATGAATTAGTATATAAATTAGTGTTAAAATGTAATGATATAGAGTTATTGTTGAGACCCAATTAATAATTATTTTGAGGCGCTGGGTTGAAGAGATTGAATGTTTATTAAATATTAATTATAAAACGAATGACATATACAGTCGGGACCCATTTAAGCACCCAAATAAGGTGTTTCATTGTGGATGGTTTAAGAGCTATGTTTCTACTTAATTAAAGGTATTGAGTTCGAATACAACCTTATGAACACTAACAATGTTAAATCTCTCATCCGAAAAATTGTCATCCATAGTGTTTTTTCCACATCAAACTCTTTTGTAGTTGATCCAGATAATACCCTATTAAAAAAAAAAAAATCGACTTCGTCCAAATTTTTAGAGAGAATACAAATAAGAGCGTACTAAAAATATGTGTTTTGATTTGATTTAGTTTAATTCTCAAAATATTTTTTCGCGAAATCTGAATCAAGCAAAACAAATGAAGAATATGATGATTTTCTTCGATTGAATGTGGCTAACATTTTTAATAATTAAATACTTTTTATAGGTTTAAATGAATAACTTATATTTAGAAAATATAGATTTCTTTTATATTCAACAAATTTTAATTTATAAGGGTGTAGCATCTATATTTGGTTAGATTTGATGAGAGCACCTTTTTTTTTAGAGATTGGTAAGAGTACTTTAATGACCGAAAAAAGAATTTGTTGAGTTTTCACACTTATTTGTGCGCTTTTTTAATATGCATGTTTTTTTATCAACCTTTATAACAACTTTCCTAATGTTTTTAAGAACAATATGGAATGGAAATTGTCATTATTGTAAAAATTAATTTGCTATTAATTGACTTCTAAATTATTATTATTATTGTTTTAAAACGCAAGCCACTGATAATAATAATAAAATAAAAAAACAACGTAAGCCACTTTTTCCTTAAAAAAAAAAACGCAAGCCACATTAATTTTTTCATGGACAAACTAATTTTACGTTAAAAGAGATCGATTGGAAATATGAGTTTAGGGTCGGTCCAACGTAATTGTAGACCTAAAACGAATTTTGAATGAGGTCTTTTAAATACGTTGACAAAGAAACACAAAAATAAGAACCTTGAATATATAAATTTATTTGTGGCATGTCATACGTCAAATATGAGTAACACTCAAAGTCATATTATGAGCATTGATTCAAAAAGTTAAACAAAAAAAAAAACTACATTTAAGATCAAACTCACAACATGAACCATGAGTCTATTACTCTTCATTTAACTACCAACCAAGCAACCAAGCTTAGCGTAAAAATGTTGAAAGAATTTGACTTACGAAAATATATTTAAAACAAAAAAGATTCAAGGACTTAATGAGGCCTAAAAAATTTGGGGGCCTAAAACCCATACTTTAGTGGCAACCCCCGTTGATCAAATATTACTTATTTTTTAACCAAACTTTAGAATAACATGATTATTTCCTCTAATCTTTCGAGGATTAAGGTAAAAAGGACAAAAATGCAAATATACAGTGAGAAAAGGAAACTATGAATTAGAAGCCTGAAGCTATCAATTATAAAATGTCAATGAGTTGTCAGCTAGTTTGATAGTTATCCACCATTTTTACCAAACAATTTTATGTTGGAACAAAGGGTGTTTCACAATTATACCACTTAAGTTTTGATGATAACAAGTATTAAAAATTATCAATTGGATATGCTAAAAGTTTATTCAAGTATACATGACCATTAACAAAGATTTATTTACAAGAGGTTCTGATTGAATGAATTAAAGAGCAAAGGAAATTTAGACTGAAGCTTGAAGAACATCTGAATGAAAGCGCTCCTGGAAAATCAGAGTCAGAAT
>Ga0099826_10001208_pt1 | contig 15011 bp, 13 predicted proteins | sample Mtrugardesep15_FD_76830 | JGI IMG/M metagenome (GOLD analysis project Ga0099826, IMG submission 76830) | Root nodule microbial communities of legume samples collected from California, USA - M. trunc garden sep15 | ecosystem: Host-associated > Plants > Roots > Nodule | place: USA: California... | reverse complement strand
TTTTTTTTTTTTTTGATGGGTGGTACTTTTTTTATTTTTTTGGTTGTTTTTTTTATACTCAAATTTATCAATGTTTTTTTTATTATTTATATTTATATTTTTTCAAAAAAAATATATTTATATTTATATTTATTTATCTATCTATTTAATTATTCATCAACCACAACAAGTGTAGCTATTGTTCCAGAAGCTTCCCCTTTCTTCTAAAACTCTATTTTAGTTTCTTCACAAAAACATCCAATAGAGCGCGAGGAAGGCAATTAAACCATGCTTCCCTGTTGTTGCTGGTATCTTGTGGCATTGCAATCAAGACATTATTTACCAAATTTTCATTTGAATAAACACTACAAGAAAATATTGATTTTGCTACCACTATATTACTACAAACTGTGTTGCTAGCAAATCTCAATTAAAACTACTACTAAAATACACCGAATACAGATGGTGTCGTTATATTATTTACTATTCCTCTGAAAACACTATTATAATTATGTTAACTTTTTTTTACGAAAAAACAATTATGATTATTATTACACGAAAAATATATAGAATATTAAAAAAATTCTCCCAAGTCTCAAACAGAATATCACACAATCGAATCTCAGATTCATCACCGATTCTTCATATGATTCAACACTCTCACCGATTCATCACTGATTCTTCATTTCCGAACTCTGATTATCATCGATCTCTGATTCATCACCGATTCTTAATCTCCGATTCATTGCCATAGCTGATTCAATTTCACTCGTTGAATCCCTAATTCATCGCCCAATCCTTTCTCATTGAAGAATCGTGCTCGTTTTGAGAAGTTATCGTTCTCGATCTCACATCACATTTGAATCTTCGCTAACTCATTGATTCTCGATCGCTCCATTAGAATCGTTGTCACTGTTCTCGGTTTCGCAACCGACGCCGCTGTTTCTCTGATCTACTATCGAGCTGAGGTATAACTATGTGTAACTTCTCTTCTATGATTAAATAACTCATTTTATGTTTCTAGATTTGATTTTCAATTGAGGCATGTGAAGGTTGATTTTGCTGTAGGTGTATGTTTGGATACAATTTCTAGATTTGAGTTAATCTGAATTTACAATTTCTTTACTTGTGTTGGTGTGGTTCTTCAATACATTTATGATCATAATATGAAATGCATTCAATTTGATTGTAATTTGTAGTTATATTCTTCAGTCTCTGTTTACGTTTGACCGAGTTATGTGAATTTGATTATGATTAAGTAGTTATCGCTACTACAATTTTTTTAAACATGGTGTGGTAGGTAAAGTTGAATCTATGTTCAATTGGTATATTCAACAATGAAGTATTTGTAAAATAATTAATTATTCATCAATGGAGTAACTAAACATTCTTGTTATTTGGTCTCTGGTTACAACATGCAGGTAACTCTATTTATGGTGAGCAAAATATCTTGCTGCTATGTAACATTTTTATGCATTTCTAATTAAATCATTGTTTAGAGTAGTTCTAAAGTTCATAACATACAATTTTAGTTGAAGGGATTCCATAGAGTTGGAAACAATGTGTAAGTTAAACGAACATACACATTGATTGTTGTTGTAATCATATAAGTTTCTACAGTTTTTTGCATCAGTACCTTTGTTTTTCTGGAGTAAGTTATTGCTTTTAATTTCTGCTTTTTGATAGATACTTGTAACAATAATTAACTCAAGGTTGTTGAAGTGTGGTTAGCCTCTAATAGTTGAAATTATTTTGAGAATAGGAAGTAACATAACTCCGTAGCTGCATACATCGTGACTTGACTTTCGGTGGCTGTCGAGGAATTCGGTACAACAAGAGGGCATATGTGCGCTTCAGCTGATTTTGTCATCTCTACATGTCTGAGAACAACCATGAAGCCAAATAATGAAATGAATATTCTATAGTATGTTGTGAGGTCATGTAAAGCAACTGAAAATTGAGGAGAAAATGTTAGAATGATGATATTTTCTTATGTGAATGTGCGTGTTTGACTGTTTAGGTGATGGTGCCTCTGAGTCTTCTGGTAGTTTAGCTAAAATTTGAGGGGAAAAAAATTGAAACTATTGAACTACATATTTGTTACTAGGGTGATGCAGGAAAGAGAGTCTTCTTCTGGGGTCAAGCCTCTTCGATTGATGGAGAGGAGTGTTTTTAGTGACATGATGGTGAGTGTTTTCATTCCCTTCATATTCCCTTGGAGTGTGAGTGTTAGTTTTCTGTTTGCCTTCTCATTTCTGGCTTATCAAATTTGGACATCCCATGTCTGATTGCATGATTATTAAATTTGTAATGTTCTGGCTTAATTAATTTAATTACAAGTAGGTTCCTACATTGATTCTAGACTGTGAACCCAACATTGATTTAAGTAAGGTTATGGCATTCAAATACTTGACATTAAGTACTTTTGAAGGTACAATCGTATTTGGATTCATTGCTAAGGGTGGGATTCTATCACATGCTTATACCTGGTATTGATTTCCTCTACTTTGTATAATAGAATATTCGGTAGTAATTGATTTTTCAGAGGTTCAAAGACTTGGTCTTTGTAGGCTAACTTGGTCTTCAGTGGCTATTAGTCTTCAGAGATCTTGCATTAGAGGATGATGAATAGTTGAGTTGTGTATCATCATTTACTAGATGTAAAGTCTAAATAGTTATACTCGATTGATTCATTTATCAAACTGCAGGGTCGATGCTATATGAATATTTTGCATGTTCAATGTTAAAAGCATTTAATATTTATGCTGACTCTTGCTTTTTTATTTTCCCTTTTTTTTTTTTTGATGCAGCCATGGAATTGGCTCTGTCTTTGGAGAAGTTAGTAAATGAGAAACTTCTGAATGTTCACAGTGTAATGCCTCTTTCTCTCTGTTTTTGGATTGAAACCCTGTTTTTCTCATGCAATAAAAATTTTTGTTACCTGTATATACATATTGAGATCAAATCGTTCATTAGTCTAAGAATTATGTTTCATGAATATAATAGGTGGCTGATCATAACAATGATTCTCAATTGGCAGACTTCATTGAGAGTGAGTTTTCGGTAGAGCAGATAACACTTGCCTTAAGTTGTTAAGTTGAAACTTGAAATCATTTTTCTGTATACTTGGAGTAGAAGACATATGTTGTTTGTATCCATGAATATTTATGCCTAAACTTGAAAAGCAAAAAACAATTTGGGACTGCAACTTTTGCTGAAAGATTAAAGTTTTTTATGACTCTGTCATTAAGGTGTTTGGTATCTCTACGACTGTAATGTGATTGTAATTGCTACTTTATCAGTGGTATTTAACTGTAGTTTTTGCAATACCTGTGCAATATGCATGTTTCGTAGGTTATTACTTATTACTTACCTGTGTTGCTGCTGCTGATGCATTTAGAGTCTAGCCATGTATTGCTGCTGAAGAAGGTTAAATACAGACTGATATTTACTTTTTCATTGCAGAAACGAGTTTACTTGATTTTAGAGTATGCAACCAAAGGTGAACTTTACAAGTAATTGCAGAAATGCAAATATTTCAGTGAAAGACGTGCAGCTACAGTAAATACTAATTCCCCCTCCTCACATGCTTTTGTTTGTGAATCTCCAAAGTATCAGAAGATAGGTGTGTAAACCATTTGTTGTTCCTCTTTGGTAATTTATCTCTGTTTGTTTTTATTGAACTTTTTCACTGTATCTGTTATGAGGGTTGCCATTCATGAAGCCATGGAACCAATGAAGGGCGAATTCACAAACTAATGTTCCTATTTAATGTAGATAAGGTGCTTGGTAATTCGTTTTCTATGGAACCAATGAATGAATTAACAAACTTTCAGTTTTTCTTCTCTCAGAAATTCTCATGATGTGCAGATTGATTTTTACTGTTTGATAACTAATTTTTAACATTTATGTGTTTTACTTAGCTTTGCTCGTTGGTATCCCTTCAACGTTATACCAAAGCCCTGCCCACACTCCAAAGATCCTCCCTTGTGAAGAAGTCCAGGCAGAAGTCTCAAGACCGGATGAGGGTCTTGACGAATGTAAGTCTCTTTGATTTATATTGAGTAATGAAATGTCATATGATTGTGACTATGGCTCTGAACCCATGCTATGTAACTGTGGAATTTCAATAACATATGTTTTTTCTTTCTTTTTTGTTTTTCTTTTGAGGGATTGTGTTTAGCCTCTCTTGATATTGAATTACTTGTATGAGACCTAATTTGTTATCAATACTATTTTGCGTATTTCTTTGTTCAACTAAAGTTTCTTATTAATTGATTGGTAGTGATTTAAATGTTTTTTTAAAAGGTTAAAAGGTTGTAATATAGAACTTTGTTAATTTTCTGCTGTAGATTTGCTATGGAATTGCTAGGAAAAGTCTTAGTTATGTTGCTATAGATTTGTTGTAAAAATTGCTATGATAAGTCATGGTTATTTTGCTGCGGCAAATTCATTTTTGAATGCTTTTTTGCCGCGGATTAACTTAATACTTGCTAGGATTTTTGTTTTAGTAGCTACGGAATTACAAAGCAAATTTGCCTCTCAATCCATGCTACGGCCGAATCAATAGGTATTCCTTAGCTAGTCCCTAGCAATTCTCTTTTGATAGGAATTAGCTGCGAATTAGCTACGAAAATGAGCGTAGCAAATCACTTATTTTCTTGTAGTGAAATAGCAACCGATTGTAAAATAGAGTTTGAGATAGAGTTTTTTTTTTTTACTAAATTAGAGTTTAAGAAGAAAGGGGAAACTTTTGAGAGAGCTTCCTTAACAACTGTCGCAGAAATAAATCAATAGAAAATAGAGAATAGTGGTGAATATTATTAAGTAGATGGAATAAAGAGAAGGGTTACAAGTTCCAGAGCAAAGCTCCTCAGCAAAGTCTCTTGCTGCCGGCCCTAAAAGGGTACTAACAAATAATCTAATTGCTTACCTAGAACTCCCTCTACAGATTTACTTATATAGAATAATACTACTAAGGATATATTATCAAATAATATCTTTACTAAGATTTATTTGAATAATATCTTTATTATATATTTCTAATATAATATCTATACTAATATTTATTTAGAGAATATCTTCTTACTCTCTCTATTGGGCTAAGGCCTATATCTAGTTTCCTATCAACCTAGATTTTCAGTTTTCTATGAAACAGTGAAAACGACACCAATTTTTCTATGATAACAAAATTACTATAACTCTAATGGTAAGGATTTTCCATTCAATAATAATGACACGCTGGTATTTTTTCTCTAAATTTTTTCATTCCTCTACTGCATACTATATTTGGTTTAGCCGGTGTTTTTATTTGTTTGGTTGTTTTTCATGCTCAAGTTTATCAATATTATCTTTTGTATTTTTATTTATCTATTTTTTTTCTTCCGGTTATGCTCACATTCAAACTTTGTTGTAAAACTGTTGTGGTTTCGTATTTCCGTATAAAATAGCACAGGTCTTGTACCAACTATAAAACCAACAAAGGTCTGTTTTACTTGAATTTGTTTTTCCTAACAATCATCATAGTCAGCAACTTTCAACCAAAACAAATAAGTAACATTCGGTTAGAAAAATGGAAATCAAGCAAAATTCGTCGCAAATTGCTCGTTGGTTGATGCCTTCTGGTTGGTCCCTTCCCTTCCCTTCCCTTTCGCAGGCCTTCTGTTCTAGTCCCTTAAATGACTACCCATTAGCTGTTGTGGAAGTCGACGAGATATCCAACTGATCAAGATTTCCGCGCTGTACCATGACCATTGCGAGTGGATCTCGGGTAACAGCCCAATACTCCTTGCGTTTCTACTAGCGCATGCCGCCTGGCCTTCATGTACCAGACCTCCGTCCATTCTGTGATTTGTGACTTGCAACAAATACGGGTGAATATAGGCTTCAAATCTCAAGTACTTGTGTCTCCTTGTCGGACATTTTTCTAGTAGATATTTCCAATTTTGGTTGAATATTATCAATTTCTTTGTTTACGTTTGACTTCCTTGTCAAGCTTATTGAGCAAAGTTCAAACACCAATTTTGTTAAGTTTCTTGGTTGTGGTGTGCCTAATCTTAAGAAACTTGATAGCTAACATTTTATTGTTATCATCTTTAAGTTTACGCACAAAGGTAACATTTTATTGTTATCAATTTTTTAAGATGATTCACCTTCCTAACAACAAACAAAAGGTATTTCGTTGTGATGCATGACTAACCTCTTGTCTATTTCTGTATGATCTTAACCTATTTGAGCATAGGTCACATGACCCGATGCATCTTGCAATTTTATATAACAATTTGAAGGTCAAATATCATCCTTGCAATTTTTAATATTTGCATCAATATCATCCTTCCCTATAGTCAAATTTTAAAGGTTTATTACTCATTTGAAATTGAAAGGTTTCATTAAACATATTAATTTCCACATATACATAAGATTTGGACTTCTGGTAAAAAGAATGCCCCTCAGATTATGCACTTAGCAAGCTAAAAGTGGTGAATTTGGAAGGCATGGTGAATTTATCAAATTTTTCTTTGGTTGTTCACCTATATAAAAGAATACAGTGTTATCATTCCTTTACACATGATACAGAATATATGCTGAAAATGTTGATTGAAATGATGAAAAGAGATTCTTCTGAAGTAGAAATTGATTTCATGCTTATCAAATCCAATTTTCTTCAGTTTGGCATACTAGAAGTTGTTTCAATACCTTCAGTTGTCCTCCAATAAATGATAAGCTACCATAACTACATTCTCTATCCTTACCATTATGTGAAAAAAATATTTTAATCTTCTATACTCGAGTTCAAATATTCTGGATGACTCAATTTTTTTTCTTTTTTTGAGTTCCTTGTATATGCTTCCTTAAACTGGTTTAATTTTCTTTTACTTTTATTTGCTTGATTTTATAGCTTGTTTTGGATAAGTATCATCCAACATTGTTATGGAAAAAAAATCTTGAAGTGGAAATTAAGCAAAATCAAGCAAAGGAGCGTTGGATGCGACCCATCAAGCAAAAATCTTAGTTAGTAATCCTCCCTTGGATGAAACCATACTTTATTTAGTCTTCCTATATGTTTTTTCCTTACGAGTGTTGGATGCGACCCATCAAAATCAAGCAAAAAAAGTAAAATGAAAATTATACTAATTTAAAGGAGCGTACAAGGAATTCAGGAAAAATAATGATTTGAGACTCATCCAAAGTATTGAACTCGGACATGGAAGACAAGAGTTCTGTAGGACTTGTAGCGTCCAATTGAATAGATTGTGCTCTCCCAAGTTGCATCTGAAGCTTTCTTTGGAGGACAACAGAAGGTGTTGAAAGAACTTCTTGTGTCCTGATTTTTTTCTCGGATATTCTCCAAATAGTCATTATTTGTTTTAGAAGCTCTTTGAAATTTCATCAATTCACTAATATTTCCAACGGATATTCTGTATCATGAACACAAGGAACGATAATAATTGTCTCGAACAGGTGAACAACCAAACAAAAATTTGATAAAATCAATCTCATGCGACTCATCTCTTTTGAATTCACAACTTTAAGCTGCTTGCTAAGTACAAAATCTGAGGAGCATTTTTTTTCCTCCCTAAAATCGAAATCTTTTGTCTATGTGAAGCTTGTATGTATGAAGAACCCTCCCAAATTTAGTTAAGTAATAAACCTTAAATATTTGATTATAGGCATACATGATACGTAAAAATTTAATAACAGAAGGTAACAACATTAAATCAAAACACATTTTGATGTTTGAGGACCCTCTAGGCTCTAACAAAGCTACTCTTTAGGTATTTTTGTACTTAGTTTTCTGTTTAGAGTAATAAAATTATCTTTTGTTGTTGCAACAGAAAACATAATACATATATATTTATAATTAGTTTCAAACACTAAAAATTGGAAGAGTGCATATATTACATTACTGCATTTTAAAATATAATTGACTTGTTTCAACCATCTAACTTGACGTCTTTTTTATGTTTAACACAATTTACTTTTTAAATATATATAAATGATATATTATTCAAGTAAATAACTATGTAGAATGTAAAGCTAATGATAATTTTATTATTTTTAATATGATGGTACATGTTGAACTCTACACAAGTTTTTCATCCTTACATAAAAATCAAGCAAATTTGAAAGTGATACATGAAAATAAAAAAATTAAGCATCTCATATAGCAACACTACGCAAAACAACAGTTTCAATGGTAAGTCCCGGTCCAAAGCCAAATAAAACACCCCATTCAAGTCCTTCTCCGGTAGTCTTCAATCCATCTTGAGCTGATTTCTTTCTCATTTCATCTAAGATAAACAAAACACATGCACTTGACATATTTCCATATTCACTAAGAACTTCTCTAGTAGCTTTCATCTTTTCAGGTTTTAAAGCTAACTTTTGCTCTACTTGATCTAAAATTGCAGGTCCACCAGGGTGTGCAATCCAAAAGATTGAGTTGTAGTCAGAAATTCCTAATGGTTGGAAAGCATCAACCAATGCTTTATTGATGTTCTTTGAAACAATCCCAGGAACATCTTTAAGAAGGTGAAATGTTAGTCCAGCTTCACGAAGGTGACCGTCAATGGCTCCTTCGCTATCAGGAGCGATTGTTTGTGCAGTCCAAACCATCTCAAATATAGGTTTCTCAATTTCTGGTACCGGATCTGAACCAACAATTAGTGCAGCAGCTCCATCTCCAAATAGAGCTTGTCCGACAAGGCTGTCCAAGTGAGTATCACTAGGGCCGCGAAATGTGACTGCAGTGACTTCAGAACAGACAACCAATACACGTGCACCTTTGTTGTTCTCGGCTAAATCTTTAGCTAAACGAAGCACCGTACCTCCTGCAAAGCAACCTTGTTGGTACATCATATACCTTTTCACATATGGGCGAAGACCTAAGAGTTTGGTGAGTTGGTAATCCGCTCCAGGCATGTCTACACCACTTGTGGTGCAAACGATTAAGTGAGTAATCTTTGACTTTGGCTGACCCCATTCTTTTATAGCTTTCACTGCAGCCTCCTTTCCTAATCTAGGTACCTCTACCACCACCATGTCTTGCCTAGCATCCAATGAAGGTGCCATGTATTCACAAACACTAGGGTTTTCTTTCAAAATCTCCTCTGTTAGATACATGTATCTCCTTTTAATCATAGATCTATCACCTGAAGGTAATTATGAAGAGATGATTTTAGTTCAAGAAATTTGGGTGATACGAAATCAATGGCACCTAAAATGTCTCATAGTGCTAATAATTTTTATCCATTTTCAAAGATGTTGCCTTTCAAAGAAAAAATCATTTAAAGATGATGTATTCATTTTTTTTTAGGTAAAGATAGTGTATAATTATTATTTTTTTTGGATAGAAAAATAGTGTATTATAATTTCATATTGAAGGATATATGATCCAAAAATAAACTATTAGCACATCAACTGAGGTAATATATGAAGAATGTACTTGTCCATGTATATTCTTAAAAATATCATTTATATATACAAAAAAAAAACATTGATAGTACTAATAAAAGATGAAAAGAATACTTACACATGCGTTGAAATTTCTCTTTGAGTTCAACTTTGTGCTCACTGTTTGTGATTTTGAAGTAGAAATCAGGATATGTGCTTTGTTCTACACAATTTGCTGGATTTGCAGTACCAATAGCCAAAATGGTTGCAGGACCTTCAGCCCTTTGAGCCTTACGAATTTCGGACACATTCACCATCTTGATATATTTAGTAATTTCTATGTAGCAATGTTATGGTACGTTTGGTATGAAATGAAAGTAAAGTACTGTAATTTAAACTCTATGGTTTACAGTATTTTGTTGTAGAAAAGGAAAAGGCTGAAGAGTGAAGAGTGTTGTGGTGGAAAGATGTTTAGGGTGAGATGGTTTTTATATGAAAGGGTGATAGTGGATATTGGAGGGTAGGTAGCTGAGCATCACATGTTTGAATAAAACACTTGGCATTATTCTAAATTTGATATTCAACAAACCAATGGGGTACCAATAATATACTATGGCTGGCTGTGTGCGTCAATGAACTGACCATTTAGGAGATTGATTGGTGGTAAATACCCGCATGACTTTGAAGACTCTGGTCAAAAAGAACAACATGATTTTTTTTTTTGGGTACAAGAACAACTTGATTTTTATTATTGTAGAATAATTTGTTTAAGGATTTTTTCTTTTGTAGGGACCAAATTTTATTCTATTTTAATTTTAATTATTGTCATGGGACCAAATATTTATTATTGTTAGGCACCTAACTAGTTACCCACCAACGTTAAGATGAATCACACAAACATTCTGTGTCTCTATCAACATGGAGGGGGAGAGTGAACTAATTTTTGTACATAAAATCCAAAGACCCACCAACGTAAACAAAATATGAAACCCCAAAATACATGCTTCTATTTTTGTACGGTATTTCAAAGAAACCACCATATGCTCTCATCAAAATATAAAGCTCCAAAATCCCTAACCCAAAACAAACAACAAATTCCTAATCAAAATTGCACACAAACACATATTCGCTTCAACACGATGTTAGGGAGAGAAAGAAGCTTGGGTCCAAGTCCAGTTCTAGGAGAGAAAAATAGTGCAGAAACTCATAGCGAGAATGAACAAGCTCCATTGAAGAAAACGAGATGATTCTTAAAAGTGCGTTTGTGAATTCACGCTTGCGTTTAGGGTTGTTGGCGCGTTTGAGTTTTCAGATAAAGATGAAGTGATGATTGAATGAACTAATAGAAATAGAAGGAGAAATTGGCGAACTAGGAGAGAATTTTTAGTACAAGGTCAATTGAAGAAACTGATTTTTGGAAAATCAAGCCACACATTCGTTTAGGGTTTTCGGCGCATTTGAGTTTTCAGATAGAGATGAAGTGATGATTGAATGAACAAATAGAAATAGAAGGAGAAATTGGCGAACTAGGAGAGAATTTTTATTACAAGGCCGATTAAAGAAACTGATTTTTGGAAAATCAAGAATTTAGATTGAATTTTTGGGTTTCGCGGCTGGCTATGCCTACGAACAATGATGTTTCCGTAGGTATATCTTTTATATACTATACCTAGATTTTTTGGGCTGTCGCTATAAACCTTTGAGGGTAAATTTCATTTTTTTTTTTTGTAGTGATCACATTTTTCTCAATCAAATACATATATATATTTTTAAAATAATCACATGAAATTTTGCAACTTCCATTATTTTTATGAAAAAAAAGGAGAGACCACACTAGCTATGATACAAAACTATTTACATAGATAGAATCTTAGGCGAGATGGAAAAAATTACATTAATAATAAAAAATTTATTATCTTATATAACCACACTATGCAAAACAACAGTTTCAATGGTAAGACCAGGTCCAAAGCTTAACAATACACCCCATTCTAGTCCTTCACCTGTGGTCTTAAGTCGATCTTGAGTCGATTTCCTTCTCATCTCATCCAAGATGAACAATACAGATGCACTAGACATATTACCATATTCACTAAGCACTTCCCTAGCGACCCTCAATTTTTCAGCTTTCAAGCCTAACTTCTCTTCAATTTGGTCTAGAATTGCAGGACCACCCGGATGAGCAATCCAAAAGATTGAGTTATAATCAGAGATGCCTAACGGTTGAAATGCCTCAACTAGTGCTTTATCAATATTCTTTGAGACAATCTCAGAGACATCCTTACGAATATTATATGTTAGCCCAACTTCACGAAGTTGACCACAAATAGCTCCTTCACTATCAGAAGCAATTGTTTGTCCCGTCCAAACTAACTCAAATAAAGGTTTCTCAATTTCTGGTACTAGGTCAGAGCCAACAATAACTGCAGCAGCTCCATCTCCAAATATTGCTTGTCCAACAAGTTTGTCTAGGTGAGTATCACTAGGTCCACAAAATGAAATTGCAGTGATTTCAGAACAAACAACCAACACACGAGCACCTTTGTTATTTTCAGCTAAGTCCTTAGCCAAACGAAGTACTGTTCCACCTGCATAACACCCTTGTTGGTACATCATATACCTTTTCACATATGGGCGAAGACCTAAGAGTTTTGTGAGTTGGTAATCCGCACCAGGCATGTCTACACCACTGTAGGTGCAAAAAATTAAATGTGTAATATTGGACTTTGGTTGACCCCATTCTTTGATAGCCTTCACTGCAGCCTCCTTCCCAAGTCTAGGTACCTCTACCGCCATCATGTCTTGCCTAGCATCCAAAGAAGGTGTCTTATCCACACAAAAATTTGGATTATCTTTCAAAATCTCTTCTGTTAGGAACACATGTCTCTTCTTGATCATAGATTTATCACCTAAAGTAGTTATAAAGAAATGGCATAAGTACAACAATATTTGGGCAATGCCAAAGCCAAATCACATAAAATAGTCTTGTAATGCAATATTTCTCTACCGATATGGTAGGAAAAACTAAAGTCACAAGTGACTTCTAAAATATTGTTATTTGTTAACTCTATTGTATTTGTTTTCTCTATATTATCAGGTTTAAGGTAAAAAAAATATAACATGACAAATGAAATATTTGAATGTGATTGATTGACATAAACAACTAGAAATGTGTGTTAAACATTTATAATTACAAAAAATATGTATAACAAAACTTATGATTAATTTAGTACGTAATTTAAATTTCACATTCACATTTGTGAAATTCAATTTATTTATTTTCTTTAAGAAAGCATAGTAGCAAATTAATAAGAATTGAAGCTAAAGTATTCCGGAAAAAATAATAGAGATCATCTATTCTTCTTCAAAAAAGAAAAGATAGTACGCATTTTATTATAAGCCATTTTAGAAAAAATGTTTTGGTTTTATTATAAGTCGCTTTACAATTCCAATACATCATTAAAGATTTTTTTTCTTATCATACCCTAGACATATTACCAAATTCACATAAAAAGTGTACTAGAGAAGTGAATTTAAACAGGAAGTATAGAGAAAAATGATACTGACATATGCGTTGGAATTTCTTTTTTAATTCAGTTTTGTGCTCATTGTTTGTGACTCTGAAATAGAGATCAGGATATGTGGTTTGTTCAATACAATTTGCTGGATTTGCAGTGCCAATAGCTAAGATAGTTGCAGGACCTTCTGCTCTTTGAGCCCTACGAATTTCAGACACAGTCACCATCTTAATATATATTTCTAATTATAAAGCAAACAACTATATAATAATGTGCTTTTTAAGATCGTACATATAATAATAATATGGTACGTAGTAGATTATATATGTATTTATAGTAGTGCAATTTGAACTCGATCGTGGAAAGGGACATGGTTGATATTAATTGGACGGTAGCTGAACATCGACGTGTTTGATTAAAACACATTTGACATTCTCATCCTGAAATTATACGTATATGTAAAGCTTTTAATACATTGGACTTTGATTGGATATACGTAACTTGCAAGTAAACTTTTTTTTTTTTTGAATAATCTTGCAAGTAAACTTGTTCTTATGCTATTGCTTCATTCCAATCTCACTTACGCCCCCAACATGTTTTGAGGTATTGGTTTTTTCTTTTTCTTTCTTGAACAAGCAAAAATGGATTTTATAACACAAACAGAGCAGTCCAATTAGTACAAAAGGCTACTAAAGATACACAATGTCAGTAGGTAAAACAATAACAATTAGCCAATGGCCATGCAAGTTAAAGGGCTCGACCATCAGCTATGAATACCAAACACAAAAGTGGCTTTCTTAGCTTTCAACCACCCTAAGAACAAATATTTAACTTTATCCAACAACCGGGGAGTGAGAGTTTTATAATTATTGAACAATCAATTATTACTTTCATTCCATACAACTCAGACACAAAGAAGTCATATAATATGTAGAAACGAGCGCCGAGCTTTCCCACTCCATGCGAATGTGCAAACTGCAAGAAATAACGAGCACTCACAATTTTGTCTTTTTATAAAAGACGTCTCGTTGGGTTGAGTGTAAATGTTATATATAAACTATTATTTTGCCTTGATTCCCATGCAATATGAGATTTTAAAGATGTGCCAAAACAGTTGCCTCTAGTCGAGGCTAAGGAAGAGTTTGTGAGTTGTCTCCCTAGTGAATTCCTAAACTTTAAGTTCCAATCTCAAATAAACCATCTAAAACCGACTATACCTAGAAATGTGATGTAGTGTTTTTGAAAGTGTAACGGAACTTAACAAATATTATAGCTGCTGGCTGGCTGTGTCAGTGACATGTTGGAGTTGGGTGGCAGACAGATATGTCAAATAACCTCATGATAACTTTGAAGACCATTTTTAGTCTCTAACCTTTTGTTCACGGCACATTGAGACGAGCTGATTCAGTTATGTCAACCTAATTTAAATCAAACATTGCTGCAAGTTTATTTTACGTTATATCTCTTTACATTTACACATTAAAATAAAAAGATGCATAGGTACTTTGATATAGTATAAGTTTAGTGTAGTTAAACATTTATCTGGTTCCTTAAGAAAGAAAAATAAAACCCCTTTATATGGTAGCACATCACCAAATTTCATGTAAAGATTCATCTTCATCGTGGGGTTCTTTTTTGATTTTTTGATGGGAGTCATCTTCATCCTCTTTATATATTGACCCAATTTTTCTCTAAGTTATAAATGGTATTTCTTTTTCCAAATAAATAACTAGCTTTAAAATATAAATCTAATCACAACTATATTAATGTAATGATTGAACGTGTTAAACTCTACATGAGTTCTTAATCCTTACATAAAAATCAAACATATTTAAAAGTGATCCATGAAAATAAAATAATTAATCATTGCATACAGCCACACTATGCAAAACAACGGTTTCAATAGTAAGTCTGTTGGTGGTATTCTAGAGGGTATTGGTCTGCTAAGTTATGCAAAAATAAAACTAAGAGGAATAATGATTTGGGGCTGAATAATGTTTGTTTGGTTCTTTGTTATTTTATGTTTTTTTGCTTACATCTCAGATGGTGGAGAAATCTCATATATAGTGAGTGATAGAGCTCTCTAGAAAACATTAATTATCTGATACATGAACTTACATT
>Ga0099826_10001207_pt1 | contig 15018 bp, 13 predicted proteins | sample Mtrugardesep15_FD_76830 | JGI IMG/M metagenome (GOLD analysis project Ga0099826, IMG submission 76830) | Root nodule microbial communities of legume samples collected from California, USA - M. trunc garden sep15 | ecosystem: Host-associated > Plants > Roots > Nodule | place: USA: California... | reverse complement strand
ATGCAACCCTTTGAGTGCCACTTGTCCTGATAATTCAGAATACATTTTTTGGGACAGTTATCATCCAACCGAAAGTGTATACAGAAAGCTTGTGGCTGTAGTTCTTCCAAAATATGTGGGTCGTTTGACTGCATGATATCTCAAGTTTATTACTCTATATGGCATCTTTGAAGAAGAAGAAAGTGAATGTATTTTGTTAAATTAAATTCATCTGTTCACAATTGTAATTGTTTTTTTGTTTCACAACAGTGCCTTTGAGTATGTTTGCAGTGTGAAACTGCATATGGCCCTGTTTTGTTTTTAGAGGACATCTAATAAATCTATATGTTTAAATTTGAGGGTTGAACTTACTATAATGGTTAAGCATTTGAAATTTTTAAAATATAAATGCTTTTATTATTATCATTATTGAATTAATTGACAATGAAAAAGAGATTGAGTGCTTATTTGTTTAAAAATATCAAATCAATTCATACAAAAAACTAATGATGAAAATCTTTTGGATATACACAACTAAATATTCAGCCTACAAAGAAGATATTTTTAAGATATATTATTTTATACATTGTAATCAATAAATTCTACTTTAAATATTCTCGTGATCATAACTCAGTTAATAGAGACAATACATTATATACGTGGTGGTCAGAGTTCGAATCTCGAATTCTCCATTTATTCATCTTAAGGGAGTGGATTTTTAGCTACTAGATTACTTAGAAAAAAAAAATCATCTAAATAGAAGATTTGAATAGTATCAAACATAGAAGGATTTGAAATGTTGCTACAATCATCTCTAAACTTATTTGAAATATGATGATTCATATTATCTTGATTATAAAATTCTCTATTTGAAGAATTGTTATGAGAGAGATTTTAACTATCGGATCAAAATCAAGCTTAGGTCTTTAAAGCTAGTTAATTGTTTTTCTAATGCGCAACTTGTAATCATTTAGGCTATTTAAGCAATAAGGAATGAGAGGATAATATCTTATTCAGGTTATGGAGGTCTTGGACACAAATTAATCAAAATTTAACCATATGTTGGCTATCTAAACAATAAAAGATGAGAGGATAATCTCAAATTCGGCCATGGTGGATAATCTCTAATCTCATGAACCGTTTCTAAAGTCTTTAAGGTCCTAATTTTAACCATATTTTGGGGGAATTAATTTTCCTTGTTTATTCCCTTTAAATAGGCTTTGAGTTGTAAATGGGTTGAGTACCTCACATAATCTTATTTCTAATTGAAGTCTCTATGCAGTGATAAAAATTAATAAATGAAATATTCATTAGTACCCACCATTTGAAAACACATGAGATTTGTGATCTTATATTTAAAGTTTGTTCTGGGGTGTGCATTTTAGGTCAATGCCGTATCAATGTAGTGCTCATTTAATTTCGAAATATTTCTTCGCTGTCGTGTTGGCTCATGCTTGCATTGCAAGAACACTACTAATCATTATCCCAGGCAATATAAGCAACATACTGGTATGGTATCTCATTGATCCGAGATGGGGTCATATATTGATATTGTTGCAGACAAACAATACAACTAATTAATGGTATGAGATGTATTTGAAGTGGAGATTACGAATTCAGATTTGTGTATGTTTTATTAATTTAAAGCAATCATGGAGTTCGCTTAAAAATGGTATTTCATCGCATTAAAAAAAAGGTATAGGTTGTGCTTTGTTTGTCTGACCAATAAATGACTTGAACTAGATAATGAAATATAATTAAGCCTCTATTAAAAGAAATAAAGAATAATATAATAACGACCAAACAAACACATATTCTAGACTACTATGATCATTTGAAGTAAAAACATAATTAAAAAAGTACTCAAACAACAACTTAAAATTAATTCGTGCAATGGTAACGAATTTTTTTATCGTGCCTTTTAGCCTTTTCCTAAGTATATAAACATAGAACTTTATAAATAAGTTATTTCAATTTTTCAGTGTAAAATATGAGTTAGAAGTGTCACATTATATGAACAAATGAATATTAAATAACATATCAATGCATAAGTTAGATAATTCACATATCTTGTGTATGTTTAACTCATTTTAGTCAAATGCGATTATCCATCGAACTCCCTTCGCGTTCCAACAATATTTATCAATAGAAGAGGTATTAAATCCAGACAATGAAGAACATACTATGGAATTAAACGACAACTAGAAATTCCACAAATGTCAATAGTGTTATGACAGATATCACAAATAATTAAGTCAGGCTTTTTTTGTTTGCATGTCTTATGTGTACGTCTGTGTTGCACTCACCATAATGAAAAAAGATACATTTTTCCGCGGTTATTTGTTATTTAAAGCGACGACAATTTTAACCACCGTTATTTTGTGCTCCATCTACAACGATTAGGCATCAATAAATACTATATCCACCTACCACTAACATTAGACCAAGGAAAACATAACAATTGTACTTGTTTTCTTCCACCCATATTTTGGCAGCAATGTGATGAAAAATATCTGTGCAACAAGGAAAAATCAGAAGACCCACCACCATATGCCATTTGATGGTTCGATAGTGGTGGTGATGGCGCCTATGGAAAATCAATGTCATGCTGCTCATATTCATGATGCTCATAATGCTCCTCATGCACAATATGTGTGGGGTCAACCTTATGCGAAAGGCCCGACTCATTGTCATTATGAGTCTGCTGCCTATGCCAATCCCATTTTGGGGGATGGTTAGCTGCATCACGCTCATCACATACAAACCTATGCTGAGCCATTCTATCGAGTCTGAGTGTACCAACGTCGTCAACCATATACACACAACAAACATAAAAATATCAATTAAATATTCTTTGAAGCATTTCATCAAACATGTATAGCATAAAATAAGCATACATTTTTCTAAGTAAAAACAACATTCTTGTAATGCATAATTAATCTACATTCAAGGTAAAAACAACATCTTGTAACCAAAAAAAGAAGAGTAAAAACAACATTCTAATTGATCAACAACTACCCAAATAATCATCTATTTCACAATAAAAAAATCCTAATATATAATAACAAATTTAAAAACCCTAATGTATAAAATTCAAATTGTGTTATTTTAAGTTATTTTGAACACTTATTTGTTGATTGAGCGATTAGTTGCTTGAGTATAATTTTTTTTGACTAGGTTTAATTTGTTGTAGGGAGGGAAAGTGTATAGTTTGTGTTTGCTTGAGTTTGTGTTTGTGTTAACCGTCAACAAGAACCGAGCAACGATTCCCCACATAATCTAACTGCGTTTGTCCTTTTCCGATGAAGTAATGGAGCCTCTATTCGACCAATTAAAAGATTTTGCTAAATCCGGCCATGACTTTTTCGACTCCATTTTTGGTCGCCGCAAACCGGTATTCTTTCTTTCTTTTCTCTTCCTTTTAGCTTTTACTCCATACAATACAATTGCTCCAATGTAGATACAAAAATTTGATTTTTATGTTAGAATTTGAATTACTTGATGTTGGCTTTCAGTAAATTCAAGTATCTGAAAATGATAGTTTAATGGTTGGTCTTGTTTGAATGACCAAGTAAAATCTTTTTGAACTATATATATACAAACAAATGTAAGTATGATTTTGAAATTTTTATAGGTTTTATGAAGAAAATTTCAAAGTGTTGTGATATTTAACATAGAATGAATAACATGAATTATTCATGTGCGAGGAACTGAGAAAAATTGAAACATTGGAGAGAAAGAAAAGAGTAAAATGGGTACAATTTAGTCTCTGAAATTATAGAATGCCGTCCAATTTAGTCCCTCCACTAGAATATTTCCTTAGAAAACATTTATCAAACCAATGAAAGACATGCATATTGTCTTCAATAGTCACACAATGCATCAAAGGATACATGGTTCTTTAGTGTTTCTCTATGATGTGGTATTGACAGCCGTGTCTGCAATCATAATTTCAGACTGAAATCCTTAAACGTCTACAAAGAGAATCCTTCTCTGATCTTATAAAACTCAGAGACAGACAAGAGAAGGTTGAGAGTATGCTTTCCTTCTATAAATCATCCAAAGGAGGTCCTTTTCAGGAAGCCAGCACCCTTGTAAGGGGACAGATGGATTTCACGGGGGCTTTACTGATCATGGGCGGCTTTAATCAGCAAAACTTAGATATCATAAGCAGGTCTGGAATAAAAACAGGCATTGATTCGAGGTTCGTTTTTCAAACCACAATTGGTGAGGATAATGTGCTTGCTGCAGAGTTTGTGGCTACTCGGAAAGGAAAGGAACATCACGGTGATGCCCTTGAAATGCCACTTTCTCTTGCGAAACTCAGCTATACAGCATATGTCAATGATTGGTTATCTCTTATGGCTGTCCCAGTGGGAGCCCAATGCAGAGATGTTGCGGTTGGTTCAAATTCTTTTGATCAGGTACTATTTATTTAGTTGTGTATGCTTATCCGATGAATTTAATAATGTCTACTGTTACAATCTTTGCATCCATCTTTCCATTTGGTATTCAATATTCCCTTAAAAATGGAGATGGAAAATTTACGTGCAAGTTTTTCTCATAACTTTTCATATAAGACCCTTCCCTGAAATCTCACCATAGGGCACCAAGTTGACCTTTAGGCTGAAAACTTCAACATGAGTCAAGCAAGTGTACAAAATCAAGCGTTTCGTAATTCATTATTATCTGTCATAAATGGATAAAAGGTATTTGAAAGCATTAGAACAGCTCTATAGTTGTTAAAATCACAAGCACCTAGCCTTCAAAATTCTGTTACAAACATGTCCTTGGATGTGGGATGTTATTTTCCCCAAGAGCATGAAGCTTACTATTCTAATCAAGTCGAGGAATGTATTGACCGAGTACCTAGTTGCAATTGCAATAGTTTACCTAAATTTTCTTGTTTTATTCATGAATTTCTTAGCTATAAATGGAACATTTGGTTTGATCACTTTGAATATTGGCCTATTTAAACCATCTTAGATATATTTTTTATGGCCATGGATTTTAATAAATTGCAAGGGCCATATCCATTGTCATGCTGAGACATCGGTATAGCCTAGTGTAAAAAGAAAATTAGACAGATGTAATTTATTTACAAAAACTACAGTGTTCTTTCCTTGTTTTGTTCCTCAAACTTTTGCTAATTAGGCCTCTGAAGTATTAATTTTGTGTTGTGCTCATTTAGCAGGAAAAAGGCCTCACGGATTTCTCCTCTTTTGGGCCTCCCCTTCTGAAATTAGACAATGGCAGTGCCTTTGGCATAGCTATGAGAAAGTCATGTTTTATTGCTTCATTGGCTCAATTTGTAGCTGGACTTGGAACGCCTTCTGGTTCTAATACAACAGATAATAGATACGACACATTCCTACAACTTGCCTGTCAATTTCCTAGAGGAACAAAGTTGTCTGTTCTCGGTAGTCACCAACTGCCTTTTGTATCAAAGAAGCTTAGAAAATTTGGAGCTTTAACAATTCCGTTAGTCTTGTCCGACCAACATGAAGTGTCTGAGACAGAACCTGAACCATCACGCTTCAGAGGAACAACAAGGACACAGGTCTCAGGTGGTTCTGCTGCTATAATGCTGGAGTCTGAACTCGATGGCTGTACAAAACTTGGAGGTTGGGTTGAGATGAACACACTAAATCCCAAATCTGCACAATGGGCCGTAACATTGACCGATGTTTCTGAAGGTTCATCTGGCTGGGGAATGAGTCTTGGCGGAATAGGTGCGGAACATTTTCAAGCTGAATCCTATCTAAAATTCAAAATGGGTGATAAATTTTGCTTGAAGCCAGGTCTTGTATACGCAACAGATGAAAATTCCAAAATAGCTTCTTTAATGCTTCGATCTAATTGGTCTTTGTGATGTTTTTTTTGTTGCTGGTTGCTATTATTAGCCTGTTTGATTTTTCCTTTGGAAAGCTTGAAGCCATGATTTTTGGATTCTGAAGAGAAATCCCAACATATGCACTATGTACTTCTAAGTTTGTTCATATTCTAATTATTTCCCTCAGGCCTCAAGGTGTATAGAACTAATCATTTTTTTGTCACTAGAACCGCTTGATTCAATACATATTTTGTTTTCAATTTTCCTGTATTTTATTTAGGTGATTTCAATTTTCCCTTGTTTGACTCTATGCATGTTTCGGATAGAAAATTATGGCATAATTTAATCTATGTAGCCTACCCCATTTAATGGGATAAGGCTTGGTTATTGTTGTTTGCCTCGATGCATGTTTGGTTCTCATTATTTAATGCATTTTGCATGAATATGATGCATTTTGAGATTAATTTTGTTCGGTGTCTTAGCTCAATCAGTTGCCTTGTAGGCAAGAGTTTAAAAAATCACATGAGTTTAACTCATTTTGATGTGTAAGTTAGAACAAATTCGAAGAATAAGTAGAAAGTATCATAATAAAATTTAAAAAGGGTAAACATCATACACAACACAGGAGTAGGAATTTACAAGAACTCAACATGTATTTATTTATTTATTTATTGTTTCTTTTCGTTTAATTACACGGTTAATACGAAAGGACTCCGAACATTATATTTCCCATTACTCCATGTAATGGATCCAAACAAATCTTCTTTTAGAGAGGGTATAGTAGAGGAGAAAATAATTTGGTAGCTTAGTTTTTTGCTATTTTTTGTAAACTCTAATTTCTCTGGAATCAACTGAATTTTCACCCCATTGGGAGCATCGACGATGGCAGTGTAGACTGTTTCACCCTCTTCACCAACGTTTGTGACAGTTCGGCTCACATTCTTGGTTCCTTTACCAGTGAAGTTGGAGATTGCTATGGAAGGGTAGTTGATGTTTGAGACATGATCAGTAGTTGAATCCTTGGGGCAATTGAAGATATCAGGGGCGGTTTTAGAGATAATCTTCACTGTGGTTGTATTGAATCCTATATAACACAAGTAGTTTAGGTAGTCAATGGTGCTAGTTTCATAAACTAGCCCTGGTTGGAATGGTTCAGTTGTTGTTATTTCTCCTGCTCCATAGTCATAAGGTGTGGCAATTGACCCCAAACTCGTGGTAATGGGAGCCTTCATATTGTTAATTTGAGTTGCTGCATTTATAAAAATAGAAGTTAGTGATTGGTAGATAGATATCATATATAGGATTGCAATTGCATTACTTAAGGACATTGATTTGAGTGAAATAATAGCCAATTTGAACAGTTTGGTTATACAATTTGATTTTTGAAAGTTACAAAACTCAAAATGATTTATAAAATTGAAAAAAAATTCTGTCACGTTAGCTTTTAAATATGAGACAAATTTTGGAAGGACTAAACATAGATGTAGTGTCATACGCAATGTCCTTACAATTTCTCTTGCAAAAAGATAAAACTAATCCAAGGAGAATTTTTTTACACTCTTCCAAAATTGTTTGCGAGATTTATACTATCTTTTTAGTAGATAATATTAGAAACACAATATTTGCAGTAATGCACCTAAGCTTCATTCTCTTTAGAAACTAAATCAATTGACCTAAAAGATCAATGTGGTCGATCATTTTTATTTTTAGAAATAGTTTTAGAATTTTTCTAGGATAAAATTCATTTTTTTGTATAAAAATGAAAAGTCTAACCAGAGGTCATGATGGCCGATCTGATTTCAGAGGCACTCCAAGTAGGGTTTCTAGATTTAATGCTGCCTGCAAGGCCTGAAACATGTGGGCATGACATAGAAGTCCCTGATTTCATTATATATGGTGAGGGCTTTTTCCCTTTTGGAACATCAGTTACATCATTACCAATCCATGCTGCAAGAATGGCAACACCCGGTGCTGCGATATCAGGCTACAAAAGAAAGAATTGTTGATCATATTTAGTATGAGTACAATATGATAGTTATTTAATTCTATATTATATCTTTACACACACGCGCATGCGCACACACTTACTTTTAGAATATTCCTTGAAAGCGCTGAAGGCCCTCTACTTGAAAAGGTTGCCACCATAGGTGCAGGCTTATAATCTATGATTGTAACTGCTGGTAGAATTGTTGCCACAGGATTGCTTCAAATTAATTTTATGCAAAAATACAATAAAATTAACTATCGATATGATACTATAACGTTGTTTATCTAATCTAATCTATCTATCTAATATAATCTAATAATAATAAGCTTTAAAATGTTTACCTTGTTATATTGACATATTGGAGGATTGTGGCAGCATCTTTTGGTCTTACCACTGTTGCTGGGAAGTCTTCATAATTTCTTGCCTCTGCTCCTTCTTGGTCAATAATATGAACAAGACCTAATCCACCCATCCCTTGCACCGTTTTAATTTTGCTATTGGTTGAGTAATCATCATCTATGCCATCACAGATGACAATCTTTCCTTTGACTTTATTCATATCTAATGAATTTGGGTGACACTTCCTGCATTTAACAAACAATAATAATATTTTGATTAATTATGCACAACAAACAAGTTTAAGTTAATTCATTGTTATGGTTTTACATGCGTACGTACCTTGCTTCAGCTAAGTCAACAATAGTTGTCTTGGCAGATTCTCCGGTTATCAATGGATAATCGGGAGACTTTGATAGAGGGGAGAAATTTATGGCTTTGCCCTGGAGAATAAAAATTGCCAAACGAGAGCACATGTAGCATTGGTCATGTTTGTTTAGGGTTGGTTTTCATTTTTGTTGTTTGGTCTGTTAATTTGAGCTAACTAATCCCCTTTAAAAGTATTGAGCAAAGTGGTTTATTGAAAAAGAAAAACCTTAAAATTGGAGTATTGCAGATTGAGCGTTATAAATTGTACCTGGATAACTTTGCTACTACCTAAGACAACGTTGGACTGCATATCACGGTCGATGGTAGTGGCTGCAACAGTTAATATCCAAGGAGCGTCATTAACAACTGTACTTTGTGTTGGTCCATCATTCCCAGCGGAGCAAACAACCACTATGCCGCGCTCCACAGCATGGAATGCTCCAATCGCAATTGGGTCTGTTGTCAAGTCTGGTCGGAAAAATGAATGTGCTCCAAGCGAGATTGAAAGCACGTCTACTCCATCAGAAATGGCATCGTCGAACGCTGCAAGGATCCCGGAGCCATAACAGGAAGGAAAGCACACTTTGTAAATAGCTAACCTCGACTCAGGGGACCCACCTTTTGCTGTCCCTTTTGCAAGACCATAGTATGATGCACCACTCACGACATTCCCTGCTGCTGTTGATGCTGTATGGGTCCCATGTCCAGATGTATCCCTTACCGTGTTTGCTGCGGTAGCATTTGCATCAGGGTTAGGGTAATACCTTGCCCCGATTATCTTCCTAAAAATGAAAATAAAATCATGGCAATTCCTACCGTAATGGACCAAACAAATAAAGTAAACAATAACATACATAGACAGAAGGTCAGGATCTAACATGTAAGTTTCATTTGATTTTGTTTTTGAGAAAAATTCGAACCAATTACTCCAATTTTATATTTGGTTTGGTTTGTATTTTATTTATTTTACAAACCAGCCACTCTCTCTCTACCCTCCTGTAACTTTGCTACTACCTAAGACAACGTTGGACTGCATATTTTATATTTTGTTTGGTTTGGTTTTGTTTACCGATTACAGTTGGATGAATTGAAGTCATTTGATGTCATGCATATGCCTTTCCAACCAGCTGGAATAGGATTCATTCCATTGTCTGAAAAACTTGCTGCTTCTGGCCATATCCCTACAATTCATCGTTTATATAATTAACTAATTATTAAAATGATGAAACAAATCAATTGAGTACCAATATAATATAATTCGTGAAAATGATAGACTACCTAGCTAGTGATTGTGTGTTATGTACATGTACAATATTACATACATATAATATTTTAGATTATTAATTAAAGGGTTGTGTAACCTCTCTAAAAGAATTTAAAGATGGACCTTACTATTTGAAAATGGTTATGCTTAGGACACTTGTTAAGGATTTAAAAGAAATAATTAATAAATTTTATGTAAAAAATGTTTTAATGTGCTGGATATACAATTTCTAATAAAAAGTTTTTTTTGTTAGACTTCTAAACAAGTGTCCCAAGGACATTTGTTAACATTTCTCTAAAAAAAATACAAAATAGATCTAATATTCTATTAAAATTTACCAAAAATATGAATCCATTTTTTAAGATGTCCATATTAGATTGACCCCATTAATAATAATAATAATAATAATAATAATAATAATAATAATAATAAAAATAATAAATAATAATAATGGTTAAATTATAACCAACCTGTATCTAACATGCCAATTATGATGTTCGAAGTGGAGGAGGAAGAAGAATTGGAGAGTGTGTTGTCAATTTTGATGTGACTTTGCAACTTGAGAAAATTCCAAGAACGTGTTGTGTGCAACTTCAAAATGGGATCAGGGAAGACAGACACAACTCCCGGTTGATGAGCAACTAAGTTTGCTTCACTTTTTGATAAACGAGCTGCAAAACCTGAGAATCCATGTTTGTAATTGTGTACCAGAGCCTTTTCATTCCTAATAAATAATTCACATCATCAATAATTAATAATCACATTTCAAAATACTAGCTAATTGATAATGTTATATATTCAATTGATTAGCTAGTTACCCTCTTAACACCGTGTTTAAAACATGGGTATGATCTTTTTGAAGGGTACTATTAGTTGAATCTGCAGCTCCCATATACACAATATAAACTTGTTTGTCATTCTCCAATTGAGTGATGGGATCAGATGAAGATGATCTTGACTCTCCAAGAAAATGGAAGTGAGAATATAATATTAGTATCAATAAAATTGGATTTCCTTTCATTTTTGATGGTGTTCAGTTAGATGATGTATGCTCGTTAGCTCCCGGACGGACCACATATATATAAGAAGCCATTGATCTCGTTAAAGTAAATAAGTTGGTGTTTTGTCTGCATTGAGTTATATGATTTATGGTATGATATATTATGATATGGTGGAATTAATGAATGCGCCTTCCTCATGCGTATTGTACTTTGCACATAGGCGTCAAGCACTCTATCCACCCAAAGTGCGCCATTTCAAGATATTTAGGCATATAGCAGTATACAAATATGGAGATTGAGTTAGCATATTACCACGAATGTGTACGATAAGTCCATGTATAACTGACACTATCAAGTGGAGTACCAACCGGCTAGTGTACATATGATATAAGAGAGTTATTATGCTATTTGAATCACCATTTTTAAGACAAAAAAAAAATATAGAAATAAATGTAGATGTTGATATGAAAACTAAAATAATAGAGAGTAAGAATAAAATAAATGTATGAAAAAAAATAGTTGTCACAAAAATGATTGTATAAATACAATTTTTCAATATAATATAAAATTCAAGACAAGCCTATACAAACTAGTAATAATGCTTTTGAAGATATCAAGCACTTTACATCACGATCTTAAGCTTTTGCTCCTTCAAATCCCCGATCGTATTCAGCCGCATGTGTGTTGTTTCATGACTCATCCTAACTTTGGCTCGGTGGCGCTTAAATAGATTGTAGTGTTCCTCGAAAATCTAATTTGGATTATTTTGTCGGTATCATTCGTGATCATAAAAAAAAAAAAAAAATTATATGGGTTACTCGACAACATTGATAGCCCTTGCATTTTTGTATTATTCTTATTCTAGCAAGAATTATAATAAAACTTAGCTGATTTATTTAATTAAGGGTTAATTGTTGAAATTGATCCTCTAATATACGCAAAATATAACAACCCCGTAAAATAAACATATTCTAACCTTGTAATTCAATATTCTTGTTATTTTTGACCCTATAATATACACGTAGTCCAAAAAAAAGATTTACAGGTTGAAATTTTTAATGATTTTTTAGGCATGTTTAGGACGTTAAAATACGACTTTACACAAAAAATTCGACTATGGATAAATTAATTATGTTTTTTTTTAAATAAAATAAATTATGAATTTTCAAAGTGTCAAAACTTCAAAAAACAAAACAATGGAAATTTTAATCTTGAAATCGAATTTTGAGCTGATTATTTACAAAGACATCTACGAAAAAAAATACATAAAACAGATAAGCAAAGTTTCATAACATTTCAAAGATGTTTTCATTTTTTAATTTTTCAACCAAAATGTGGAAAATTGCAATTTTATTTCGAGTAAGCGTATACTCACGGGTCAAATTTTGTTCCCTAATTTTGCAGGCATGATTAGAACATCGTAAGAACTTTCACCATAAAATTTTGGTGTTTTTAAACATGAGATGAATTAACCATAAGTTAAGAAATTCATAATTACGGGGAATAAAATTTCATAAATAATCCGTCCCTAATCGGAAAAATCTTATTAATTTCTTTTTAAAACCATATTTTAGCATCTTAAACATACCTAGAAAAAATAATAAAAAAATCCAACCTCTATGTTACTTTTTTGGACTACGTGTATATTACATGGTTAAAAAAATAATAAGAATGTCAAATTATAAGGTTATAATCAACGGCGTATTTAAAAATTTTAAATAATGGAGGCACTCTACTATATATATTACATTTTTTATAAAAACATAAATAAACATCACATTGAAGTAAAGATTTTACAAGGAAAAAAAAATAGTTTCAACTTGCAATTTCAGTGCAACACACTAAATCAAAACAAAACAACATCATCGGTGGGCAACATTTTTTTTCTTCGACAAAGTCTAATTCGCAAGTCTACTAGGCTAAATGAGTATCTTAAGTTTCAATATTAATATAAATTTAAGCTCAACAAGCTAATAATATATAAGTTCACTCTTATTATATTAATAAATAATTTATAAATTACAAATTTATAAGATTGAAAAGATAAAATTAAAATCTACAATTCAGAGTTTAACCCTTAAAAGATCAACAATGGAGTAAAGTACAAGTGAATGAGTGAAGTTTGTATTGTAGTGTTTGTGTTTCATTTTGAGAAATTTTATTTTTAGGGAAATGTTAATCGGTGTCCTTGGTACACTGGTTAAGAAATTATAAAATTTTTTTTTTTTGGAAATTGTGTATTCTATGTTTTATAAGTTAAAGAATTGTTCTTTTCAATGAAAATTATATCTTTTTTTTCTTTCTACTTTTAGTTTCTTAACCAGTGCTCCGGAGACACCGATTAACAAGACTCCTATTTTAATTACGGATATGGGCCAACAAGTGAGACAAATCAAATATTTGATTGAAAATTTGAGAATCTGTGTAGTGTGCTATGTGATAAGCTTCTAACATTTCTTTCTTTTTTGGTACAAAAGAGGGAGCTTCTAACATTTCTATTGGTGTACATATATACATATAGTACCAACATATATACATATAGTACCAAGAAATTTTATAAAACATAGTGTGCCCACACAATGGTGTATGTGCCTCCGCTCCTAATTATAATATGTATTTTTTATTTTATAAAGTCATTTTTCAAACATCGCTTATATTACATGTCAAATTTGAACAATCAACCCTTTAATTAAAGATTTAAATAATATTATACAAAGGATAAAAGTGTAATTAGAATAATTTAAATGAAGGGTATAATTGGGAGATAAAAAGCAGCCCAAAATATGTATACGTATTGACTTTCTATATAGAAGAAGAAGAAGAAGATATAGAGGTATAGATAAAATTGCAATTAAAATAGAGTAACATTATAATCCCCATTCGTTACGACAGCGAAATTGAGGGTTTGATATAGCGACTTGGGTGACCTCACCGTGGGAGCGAGCTTCGAAACAAACCGCTACTTCTCTTTCTTCTTCCTGCTTTGCTCTACGACAACAACACATTGGTCACTCTTTTTCTCTTCTTTCTCTCTTCTGTTCTCTTGTTTCCAATTTTTTCAAATAGGTTTGCTTTGCCGTGTCACGCAAGAAATAGGGTTACGTTGCGGCAGAGAGAGATCCTTTCCTCCCTCACTCTCATCTCATCGTTTCTATGGCCTCTGCCGTGGAATCTTCAGTGGGTATATCAAATGCATCAACGTCAGGTCCCCATCTACAAAACATCTTAAAGAAGACAGACGGGAAGATTCTACGGACGAGGAGGATAGTATGCCATTGAGTGTTATTAGGATGAAGATGAACAATGCCACTGTTAAGAAAGCAACTCCTAATGTTCTCAAGAAATCATATGAAGACTCTGATAATGATATTCCTTTATCAGCCAAGTTGTCACAGATTACTAACTATGATGACTCTGTTAAGAGACCACTAGATGAAATTGACTCATTACATTCTTCAGGTAAGAAGTCAAAACTCTCACATCCAGCTTCATCAATTAATGCTAAACAAACAACGGTTAAATCTGATGCGAAGGCTGACAAGGAAGAGGAGGCTGATGATACTCCTATTTCCCAAAGAATGAACAAATTGGCCAATAAATCATCTTACTCGAACAAGTTGACGAATGTCACTAAAGTCAATAAGGTTGCTGCTCCATCTTTTAAGAAAAAGGCAAACTTCAAAAAATCAGACAATAAATCAAAACATGTCAAATCTACTAAACATCAATCAAGCTCTGACTTTGGTTCACAATGGTGTCATCTTCCCACCTCCTTACAAGCCTCATGGGGTAAAGATTCTCTATGAAGGGAAGCCAGTAACTTTGACCCCAGAACAAGAGGAGGTAGGATTTTGCTTATGAATAATGTTTTCATGGTTTTGTGTGATTGTTTGCTCTTGCTTTTTAGTTTTGTATTTATTGATAGTTTCAAATTGGATGTGATGTTGTTTGGAAAGTGTGTTTATAAGTGGTAGATATTCCTCATTTTACAAGCTTATTTTGCGTGGTTGAGTTAGGCTCTTTCCAAATTTGAAGTAGTATCAGAGCCTACTATAGATCCCGGTTGAAACCCGTTATTGGGCTACTCGACCATGCTCCATATGTTCAATCATGGGCGTGAGGGAGGTATTGAGGGTCTCACATTGGAGGCGATATAGCGTGATATCGAGTTTATAAGTGATAGATATTTCTTACCGTACAAGTCAATTTTGTGTGGTTGAGTTAGGCCCTAACTAAGTCATAAGAGGTT
>Ga0099826_10001206_pt1 | contig 15023 bp, 7 predicted proteins | sample Mtrugardesep15_FD_76830 | JGI IMG/M metagenome (GOLD analysis project Ga0099826, IMG submission 76830) | Root nodule microbial communities of legume samples collected from California, USA - M. trunc garden sep15 | ecosystem: Host-associated > Plants > Roots > Nodule | place: USA: California... | reverse complement strand
TATTTGTTCAAGTTGATTTCTTAATAATCTAAAATTATATAATCATATAAAACAAAATAGAACATTGAAGACAAGGATGATATAATAACTCATGTATAACTTTTCTCTTTAACTAATTTGAGAGTAGTTTAAAATGAAAAAATAATTGTTAATTTGTACTAATGATCATTTTACAAGTTTAAAAAACATTTTCTTTGATCCGTCTTACAAGTCTACTATTGTCTTAAGCGTGATGCATACATTCAACTTAGATCCCTTAATAATAAAAATCACTTTACAATACCTTCACAATGTCAAAAATAATAAAAAAGATACATAAATTAATATAAAAAAATTATGCATGCACTATTAATTATGTGAACATTATTAAGCGATGGTTTTCATCACACCAATAGAATTCGTAATTATTTTTGTACTCCAAACACTGCATATCTATCGAGAGAAATAATACCCCCTACTTCATTTATAAAACACAATAAAAATGCATAACATAAAAACCAGCCAAATAAAGTATGACAATAAAAATGCACATAGCATAAAAATTAGTGTAACATATATTAGTATAGCATATATATATATATATATATATATATATATATATATATTCATATTTACTTTTTTTTGCCAAATTTGTCCATGACTCCATTCAAATATCTACACTAAAATAAATAATTAATGGCATTTATTTTTTTGTCAAGAAATTAATGGCATTAATTAATTTAATAATTGAGAATTGAACAAATATATATGTACTGCCATATCGGTTGTTGAATTTGTTACATTTCAGCCCGTGATTATATTAACAATTGATTTCAAATATGAAAATACTGAAGAAGAAGAAGAAACAAGACTCTTCTATTTTTGTGACAATACTTTGTCAAATCTAATAGCACAAAATACTTAGGATTTTAGCTTTGAAGTTCATATCTTACAAATCCAAAAGAGTATATTCATTTGTTCAGTTTACACTACCATTGTTAAATCTAGTGTAAGAACAAATTAACTTGTTTACAGTTGTAAACATTTAGAAAATCTCTCGCATGCGTGCTTGAGCAGATAAGACTGTTGGTGAAACCTTAAGCCCCTAGGAATTCTCTTGGAGTTGTCTTTGAGCAAGGGAAAGTCTTAAGCAGTTGTGTTTAAGCAAATGGAAAACTCTTGGAGTTTTCCTTGAGAAAGAAGTCTTTAGATAGTGTCCTAGAGCATGAAGTCTTAAGCAGAAGTGCTTAAACATAGAAGTCTCCTGCAGTTGTGTTTGAGCATTGAGAAGTCTCTTGGAAGAGTCCTTAAGCAATTTGTAATCAAGAGTGATTTTACGGAAATCCCTTGAAAGTGCAAGGGGACTGAACTACTCTTGTGCTGTGGGAGGAACTAGTATAAAATTGTTTTGTGTCTACTTTCTCTTTCTCTATATACTTACCTGCGTGTTTTGTACTTTATTCGCTGCAATCAGAGGCTGTGTCAAAATCTCCATACCTCATATTCTAACCAAGTTTTCATCACACTGAAAAAGAAACCATAATAAGCTAACACAATTCAACCCCCCTTTCTTGTGTTTTTCGCACCTTCAGTTGGTATCAGAACACGGTCTGTGCTCTGCCACTTAACCGTGCCAAAGAAAAAGATCCAGTGAGAAAAACTTGTCTTCTGTTAGTGAAACTTCCACTCCTGATGTCAACAACACCACCACCTTTGAGAAAATTAGTTACTCTTGAAAAACCTCCATCTTTCAATGGAGATGCTACACAATTTTCTTGGAGGAAAAGCAAAATATATAGTTAAATCATAGGAGTTGATGATGAACTCTGGGATATCATTGAAGAAGGAATCAACTTCGAAAATGATGAATAAGGTGTAATAGCAGACAGAAGGAGCCTGATTGTCATCCAGAAGAAGATGCATAAGAAGCACCACATAGTTTATGGAATATTAGTGGAGGCTCTGCCTCATGCTGAGTACATGAAGATTTGAAAGAGATATACATTAAAATTCATCTCTGAGTCTATTTTCTATGCTTATGAAGGAAGATAAAGATATTGAAGCCATGTATTCATGGTTTCAAACTCTTATATCTGGTCTTCAGGTTCTGAAGAAAATCTATAGTGTACTTGATCATCAAAAAGATTTTAAGGAGTCTTCCTGCCAAGTTCAGACCAAAGGTCACTTCTATACAAGAGGCAAATGATATGGACAAGCTAAGCTTGGATAATCTAATCATCTCTCTCAAGAGTCTTGAGATTTAGCTTGATGGAGATGAACCAATACAAAAGTTCAAGTCCATTGCCTTGACCTCCAGGGTAAAATCAATAAAAGTTCTGCAGTCTGAAAAGACAAAGGAAGAAACTTCAGACGAAGGGTCTGATAATAGTTCAGATCTTGAGGAGTTGGCTTATGGAACCAATAGGTTCCTCTCTTTGGTTAGAAAAAAAAGGATTTCCAAATAAAAGTAAAGGTATCAAGAACTCTAAATTCAAAAACAGGAGTGAATATCAATAGAGTTGTTTCAACTGCAAGAAGATTGGACATCTCATTGTTGAATGTCCAAAACTACAAAAGCACAAGCAAAGCATCTCAAGGGAGGAGAACTACAAAGGCAAGTTGAAGAAAAGTCTCATGACCACATGGGATGAATTTGATGAAAAGGAAGAATCTCATAAAGAAGAAGGAAACTTAGGTCTGATGGCCACTGAAAGTGAGAAAAACACAAGAACAAAGTTCAGAGTCTAATGCAGCGGATAATGTAAGAGAGAGAGAGAGAGAGAGAGAGAGAGAGGAGAAACACACAAAGCAATTATACAGGTTCCTTCCATAATACGGAATTAGTTGTGTCCCCCTTGCACTTCCAAGGAGAGTTCACTAAAATCAATATCTGATTACAATTGCTCAAGCACACAACAAGAGACTTGCAATACTCAAGCACACTTGCAAGAGATTTCCTATGCTCAAGCATAAAAGCAAGAGACTTCCTATGCTCAAGCACAAAAGCAAGAGACTTCTAAACAAACACAATTACCCAGAAAAATGTTTGAGGTTGAACACTTGATATACAATCAGTGGTGTTCATAAATACAAATCAGATAAGATTCTAGAATTTCTAAGATATGAAAGTTTATAAGAAATTATAAGTGAACTTGATGCACAACAATTTCTGCAGAGTTTCAGTACTAAGAAAATGTTGTTGAGTCGGTCTTTTTATCTTCAAGTCTTCACTCCTTTATATAGAGGTGTGAAAGAGACGTTGGGAAATATTCAGCGCATCAAAGAGTCGTTGTTGAAGCTTGATCAAATCACCAATGATTTGTTGCTTGATTTGGTTATTGTCCTAGGAGAGAATAATTTGAAATACATTCCTTGAATAACGAATAACCAGCGTAGACACAATTGTAGCAGTACTAAGTGCAGCCAAGGTAGTGGAGTAGTGGTTCTATAATTTTACTAGTCCATTTTCTGCGCTCTTCAGTGGATAAGCATCCAATCCCTTCAAATTCCTCTAAAATCGCCGTTTTTCTAGGCTTCTATTCCTTTTGCAATCTTGTGTCTTCAAAATAACTAACTTTAACTAACTCTACCTTCTTGACTTCAGAATTTGATGAACTTCAGACTCTGATGGTCTTTAGACGCTTGATGACGTCAGACTCTGACAGTCAGCTTCTGATGGTCTTCAGACCCTGATGGTCTTTAGACTCTGACTTGCAACATAAGCTTCCTTTGCACATTCCATTGCTCTCTTTTGTTCATCTAGAACCAGTACTTGGATTTAAAACTTATATAAAAAAAAAAAATCTATGGTCCTGCACACTTAAAAATATTAGCATATCCAATTGACTTTTTTAATACTTTGTTATCATCAAAACTTAAGGTGGTAATGTTAAACACATTTTTTTCCAATAGCCTCAGATGTTGAGTCAGAGTCAGATTCTGATAATGAAGAAATAAACTTCACAATATCTTCAATAAGAATCTAGTGAGTACGGTCAAAGAATTTGCTAGAAGATCTGAATACAAGTTAAGAGAACTTTGTGAGCTGAAGAAAAAGGTAGACTTTCTAAAAGCAAACAACAGCCACATGGAAAAAGAGTATAAACATCTTATGATCAAGAATGAAATTCTGGAGTGTGGAAGCCTTGCTAGTCACAGTATTGAAGAAGCTGGTCTACAAAGAGAGTATGATATTGAATTAGAACATCACCAAGCTTTGAGAGATAACATCAACGAACTTGAAGACAAAATTGAAGTACTAGAAGTTGTTTCTGAAGAAAAAGTCATCAAGGCTATGACAAATCATGAACCAATCTTTCAAGTGTATCTAGACAGATCCACTGGAAAATCCAAGCTAGCTACTATGATCAACAATATGGTCAGAAGCCTTGATGAAGGATGTCAAAGTTCTGAAACATGCTGCGAAGGAATGCAAGACTCAAGCATGACAATAAAGACATCAAACGTTTATCACAAAAGGATGGTGTTGCACACGCACTTTGTGCTAGAAGACTTAGATGTGCAAACACTGAGTGATTCAGGATCTAGAGTTTATGAGTCTCGTGATCTTATTAAGTCAGACTTTAAGACTATTGATTCAAAGGTTCTAACTAACCAAAAGTCTAAGTTTAAAAACACAAATACCCTTATAAGAACAAAACCTAAGAAATAGAAGCCCTCAAAGTCTGAAGCTCATAAGCATTCAAGATCAGAAGCCTTAAAATCAAAATTCATGAGTGATCCTCAGTCACACCATCTCAATTCTAAAACACAAAAGAAAAGAATATCTGTGAAGAAGAACTCCTTGTAAGGTAATTTATCTATTTCTCTTGTACTTATTTGTTCATATAGATGGATCTGTAAATATCTAGTTTAGCTCAGATTACTTATCAATAAGAGAATTTGTGTAGTTATGCTTATGACAAGTTCAAAGTCTGTGGAAGGAGAAAATCTTCTTTGAAAGTGATTTTAAACAATGTCGTATTGCTTCAAACTTCAAAAAATCATCTTACCCGAATTTTCTTGTGATGGTTAAACACGAAACAAGAAATCAGGCAGGAATGTGAATAAATCATACTTGATAACTATAACAAAAATCTTAGACTATCTCCTTCTCTAAAGCATATGACTAAATCTAAATTCTTTTCATACAAATAAATCATATGAATCAGATTAAAACAATAGTCCAAGCATATCTCATAATCATGAATTTCGATGTACTGGTTACATTCTGATTCATTCTAAATCTATCTGTATCAATTTGCCACAAGTATCCAAAGGATATTCCTTTTATGAATATACCGGAGGATAAAGGCATACAAGATATATAAGTTTGAAACTATCTCAGTTGACAGACTTATATAGACTTGTGTTATCTACAAACAAAAAAGTTTGACAAGATCTGTCAAAACTAGTGGAAAGAAAATTTGCAGATACATCAAAGGAACATAATCTACTATAGCAGTCTGTAAGAATTTGATTACACTATGTATACATTCTTGATCAAGGAATGTATTTAGAATAAAATGACTGATCTGAAAAAGTTCTTAAGGATTCAGATATTCTGATGTCTGCTAAGGTATGATAAGCTTCTGTAACTATTCTTCAATAGCCAAGGCACATAGAAGTTTAGAATCTGATAACATTTAGAAGTTCCTTCAGTCAGTTCCTCGTAAGAGCAAATCTACTGAAAAATTAAAACATCTCCTCAAATCAGAAACCCTAGCGGTTCAAAGTTGTTGGAAACTTGTTGTTGATGCATGAATTTCATTGTTGATATATGTTAAGTTGTTGCTTTGAGATTTTAGCTTAAATTGGTGAAAATGGTGGTGTTGTTGTTGATTAATGTTGAATTCATGACCTATGTGCTCTAAATGTTGTTGGGTATATGTTTGTATTGAGAATCCATGACTTTAATTGTGGTAAATGTAATGTTTGGTTAAGTTGTTGTGTTTTTGGTGATTTTCGTGAAAATGGGTCAAAAGAAGAGAAGTGTGATTTTGATGATTTTGAGTGAATTCAGGAGTTGTTATGTTGAGTTAGATTGATTAGAATTTAAGTTTGGATTGATATGTTTGGGTGAATAATTAATTGGGTGAAAATCAGGTTTTTGAGCTAAAAGTTGTTTTAAGCACTTTTGAGAAATAAGTCATTTTGGGGGAACTGAATTAAGTTATTTTCGGTTAGAAAACAATGTTTTTGAGTGAGTATAAGTGATATAAGTGTTTGGGATGCGTTTGGGGGTGATTGGAGTCGAAAACGGTTTCGAAAACAGACTCCCGCGCGCGAAAACGAAAATTTAGAAAATGATGTGATGTGGGTCGTGCATGACCGTGCATGTTAGTGGCATGGATCGTGTGTACCATTCACACTTGGTCTGCACGACTGTGCATGATGGAGGCACGCTGTGCGCACTATGCAGGGTTCATGAACGTCTATTTTTAGTATTTTTAAGGTTCCAAATACATCCATGTGAGTCCCAAATGCCTAAACCTACTTGATTAGAGTGTAATTGAACTTATATGAATGGTTTAACATAACTTTGTTGTGAAAAATAATTGATTTTGGAACATGATGAAAATGAGACGAACTTTGTGAATTTTGAGAAATAAATGGACTTTGTGGAATGAAGATGCTATGATTGAATTATTGTGATGTTAGATGATATATATAAATGATTTGTTGATATGTAGGACCATGGTAGTTTACTTTTGTTGAGATATTTGAACATAGACGATTTTTGTGAAAATAGACGAACTTTGGTAAAATGAGAAATTATGATTTGATAACTTGCAAATGACTTTATATTCATGATAGTGTGATCAAATAGGAAATAAGAACTTTGTTTTATGAAACAATGTTGTTTCATTGTGGTGATAATTATTTGATGATTGTTGATGATGAATATGTAGGGTTGATTGATTGATGTTAGTTGTTGATGTATGAATTGTATTGTTTGATAATGCAATATGGTGAAAATGTAGAGAATATGAAAAGTAAATTGGTGTTGTTCATTATCAAGTCAATGCTTGACATCCATGCATTCATAAGTCCTATATGTGGAGAATATGCAGAGTATGTAGAGAATATGTAGAGAGATCAATCGATAAAATTACCTCCGAAATCTAATTGGTACCACATGCATGTAGAGTCGTGTCTAGGGCATTACATGCACATGAGTTATGTGAAATGTGACATACTTGATTATGTGACTCGGTGGATTACGTGAATTATGTAATTGATGAATGTTGTGATTATGTGAAGTGTGTACTTGGATATGTTGTATGGTTATGCTAGTACACTTGAGATAATATTGTTGATGTGATGATTCATTGTTGGATGATTTGATTAAGAGAATAATTACTTGACTTGGAAAATGATTAGACTTTGATATGTTATGATTTAAGTATGATAATATTCGCATGATATTAGTATTCTAGGATGTTGAGCATGTATATGTATATGACAATTGAAATCCTTGAATGCAATTTCTTTGATTATATTTTATTATGTGGAATATTATCTAACCTCCAGTGGTTGTTTGGCTGATCGCTTACCCATTTGTATGAATGGTGTAAATGACGTGTATGTTTGAGTTTGAATTGCTTGTGAGTGTTCGAGGATTAGCTTGGAGCTACCTCTTTATCTTTTGCTTGGACTCTAGTTAGGCTCTGATTAGGAGTGTCAGAACTTATGCATTTTATGTTATTGGATTTATTGGTGAGACTGTTGTTATGTATATGAGACCTGAGACATCGTGTTGAGATTTTATTATTCATGTACTTTGAGGATGATTACATGTTGCTGAGATATTTATGATGTTTTTCCGCTGCGAATTTTATGAAAACCGTGTTTATGTATGTTTTGAAAAAATATAGACGTGACATCTTAAACTCTTTTGAATAAATGATTTATTACATTTGGGGTCTCTCTCAAATACTATATAAATATACATTTTATATTTGAGCTTATATGAAAAATACTTAGGTAATTTTGAGATTTTGTGACTTTGATGACTTTAATGTATTTTAGATAAAAGAGTAATATGCAAATGATTAAAATAAAATTATTTTGATAGAAAAAAATTATTGATTAAAAATGAAATAAAGACAAATCACCAAAAATCACCCAAATGTAACCCTCTAAAGACACCTTGTTGACATACAGTTCCAGTCAAAGTAAATAAAAAAGAATCATCCATTGGATTTGAAAATCTTTTTTCTCACAAACATGTACATGGAATCCAGCTTTAACTTTGCAGATCCAAAAAAAAAAAAGTATAAAGTGGAAATGAAAGGAAGCTAAACCACTTGCAAAAGTTCGGTGCACTTTCAAAGAAAATGATGTTACAAATTCTTTTTTCTTTAACTTTTATAAATCATTAGCCTCATCTTGTTCATCATTGTTTTACTAATAATTCAAAGTATCATTATTAACAAAAATGATTGGAAATTCACTTTGCAATGTTTAACATGCATCATCAAATCCAAGGAAGTTGCTTCCAATGGTAAGGATATTTAACTCAATAATACGAAGGTTTAGATTTAAGTCTCGCTCAGAACTTTAATGGTAGATAATATGTAAGTATTTATGTCGGCATATTATAAACTTTAAAAAATTTCTTGTCTTTAGTAAGTTATCAGAATTTAAGTCACCCAAACTTTTTTATATAAAAAACTATATCATCATATGATTTATTTCTTTCATTCTTAAAATATTTACCTTTTTATTCTTTTTCTTTGGTTAACCAAATTTTGTTTGTAAATGTGATTTGATGTAAGCAAAGCCAAAAATATCCTCTTTTCGCCAAAATGATCGTAACCACCAACATGTTGTCTGGGAAGTACGAGTTTAGCTCACTCACTGCAGTATATGGATGGTATGGCCCATTAAAAAAGATTAGCCCATTTAATATGGGACAAATGTGGGGCCAAATAAGACAACTCTATCTAATAAATAAATAGAAAATAAAAAAAAAAGGAGGTTATTTTCTTGATATGTTCTAGAGAAATGGAACTCCAAATTTTACCAACATAGATATTTTGGCTATTCTACACCTTATCCTCCCACAATATGACCAATTTTTTTTCTTCTTATTTTGCACTTTTAACTATGGTTATTGATGTTTTATACAACTTATGAAAAACTCACATCTTTCAAAAAATAAACAAAAATGTAAGTCCCTTCAAAAACAAAAATGTAAGTTTTTTTTAAAGAATTTTGAATCATCAAATTTGAATTTTTTGGAAAAAAAAATAAGTTGAATTTTTCCAAACGCAGTTTTTTTTTTTATCAAAAACTGAAATTTAAATCTTGTAGAAGTTCTAAAAAAAATTGGAAACATAAAAATAATTAAAAGCAAAAAAGACAACTTTGGACTCAAAAATAAAAATCTCTCTTTCTAATATATGAACGAAAGTACCCTTTAAGACTTTAACCTACTTTGGGCTTTAAAATATATAATACCCATATAAATAACGATTCACCTAATAAACAAACATGATAAAAGAAAAAAAGTTAAAGTTTAAAGTACTTGGTGTTTGTTCTTAAAAAAAAGTACTTGGTGTTTGGGAAGTTCTGACCAATTTTCTTTTGAATGAACGGTAGCTAGTAACTAAGTTATACACTATGGTAAGTTAAATTTTGGAAAGCTAATGCAGAAATTTTGCTTTCTTTAGGAACAACAGATAGGGCATGTATTCTGGAGCCACACAACCTAAAAGAAATAGAAATATATAGAGTGCAAAATTTAAAATATTATTTGAAATTAAACACAGAAAATTTGGCTATGTTACGGGTTTTAACAAAACTAAGTTGCATTTATAGCCTATTTGGAAAGGCATTAACCAAAGTCGTAAGAAGCTAATAATTGGAGCTTATGCATTAACTAGGTCTTTTGCCGTAAAAAATACATTATGCAAGTCGGAAGAAGATTATGATGTTGTGATTGGTTTACCACATAATTTTTAAATTATATCAGTTGGAAGATGTTTTTTATGAATTAAATTTTGCTTCATACAAAGATTTGTCCACCATTTCGGCGATATGCACTATTAACCTTAACATTTTTAGGAGTCTATTAGGATAAAAAGGTTACACACCACCATTTTTTTGTATAAAATTTATCATGCCAACCTACTTGAATAAATATAAATGATAATTTTAAATACTTTATTGAAGAGAATTTCAAATACTTATTATATTAACAAAGTTATTTTGTGTTAACCATGAATTTACAACCATTTAAATATGCAAACATAAATGTATATTCTTTTACATCAACAAACAATATTCATTAATTTAAATTGATGGAGTATTAGAAACATGCTCAAGACCCCCTAAAAACACTCAGACTCAAGTAATATATTAAACTCAAACCTACCAATTTTTAAGTAAATACCATGATGACAAGCATGCTTCATTATAGGGGAGAAATAAGCGAATATATAATCCTTAAACTCTATTCCCCCATGTGCATGGATTTATTTTTTTTTTTTAAGCAAAAATAGCTGATGCATAGAGCATCAGATATATATCAATAAAAAGAAAAAGGAGTACAAAAAAGAAAAGGGGGACTTGGCCAAAACCTTTTCATCAATTTACAAACCTAAAATTCCTAATACTCAACCTATTACTAATGTACTCTTCCCCCATCCCATTGGGTATGGAGTGGTGTCAGTCAAAAAAAATTGGAGGTAATGTTAGGCCTAGATTTGCCATGCCATCTGCACATGCATTACCCTCCCTGTACACATGTGAAAAAGTGAAGTGAATATTACTAACAAAAACTAAACAATTGTTCCACCTATTTCTAAGAGTCCAAGGCACAATGAAAGGAGATATGAGGGCCAAGTAAACTAGTTTAGAGTCAGTTTCTAACCAAAGGTAGTTGTAACCCTTTCTTTTGGCAACCTCCATAGCAAGAATAGCAGCCATAAGCTCAGCATGAAAAGCATTCATATTACCTAGATTATGGGCAAAACAACCCAAACAAATACCATCTTTATCTCTAAAGATGCCCCTGCGGCAGCATTTCAGGGATTCTTTGTTGCAGCTCCATCTGTATTGACTTTGATCCAGTTAAGAATGGGAGGTGACCATATGACTTCAACAATATTAGGTGCCTTAGGTGGATGAATAGGAACCCTGAATGATTTCATAATTGCAAACTCTCTCATATCTAGAGATGAAGCCTTTGTAGTATTACAACCAGACATGTATACTGAAGATATTATATTGTTGATGATGATCTTCCAATGAATGAACTTGTCTCTCATAATGAATGAAGATGACTAGCTTTTGGTTTACCTCTAAAAATAGGAACACCGAAGTAATTGAATGGAAGACTGTCAATGTTGAATCCAATTTGGGAAGCGATTTCATATATTCTTGTGTTAGAGATGGAGCCTACATGCATTGTTGATTTTGCAGGATTGACAAGTTGTCCTGAAGCTGCAACATAACTAAGAAATAAATCTTTCAAAGCTTGAATAGAAGAAGCTTTGGCCTTGCAAAACACCATGGATTCAATATATTCCCTTTTTAACAGTTTTTCTTTTTAAAAGATTCCTTATGTTAACAATTAACACCCACTATTTTTCTTTTAAAAAAAATATCCACTATTTTGCCACTTTATTAGAATTACAAAATAACTTTGTCGCTCCCGTTTAATCATAGAAACTTCTCTCTTATAAATTAGCATTGCCTTTTTTTTTTTTAACAGAATGAAACTTAGTGTATTTTATTTATAGTAGTAGTAATAATAATAATAATAATGGTAGAGATACAAAATAAAATTTTAATATGAATACGGAAACTAACATGATACAGAGTCGTTTTTGTTAAACTATGAGTGACCTTGTTGAATTGTCTTGTAATCAACCTACTATCAGAGGTTACTAAACCAAAAGCTAACAAACATCTACAATCGTTAATCACTTCACTAAAATTAGAAATGTAACTTTTAATACCATAAAGACTATCACTGCAGTTTTGGAATCAATCTAAAAATCCACAATACCCAGTTGAAGGTCATGAACCCACCGGAGAGCTGATAACAATCCTAAGGCCTTCCCCAAATTCACATCAAGGAGTGGAGCAAAGCACAATATTTTGGTCAACACAAATCAACCTTCTTTATCCCGAATACACATCTCAAGTCCAACTCTATTCACCGCACTAAATTAGCATTGCCTTTCTTCTTAAAAACAAAATTAGCATTACCTTTATTTTTGAAAGGTACTTATGATATTATTTTTGTTTACCACAATAAATAAAAAATTAAGCAAAAGAAAATATATAAATTAAAAAGGAAATACAAAAGTTGAGGGGGCGTAAACCTGACCCATCAACCACATAATCAACCCATAAAAGGTATTACAACCCAGCAACCTCTCATTTGAAGTTTTTTTATTTTTTATTTTTTTAGATTCTATTTTATAAAAAATTATAACGAACAAATAAAAACTTTAAATGTGGTTATTTTATTTAAAAGACTAACTTTCTTTTCACATGAAAATTGTAGCATCTTTGAAATTAGAGCATACATAAAGGTTGAAAAATGCTAAATTACTATGAATGTTCTTGAAGAGCCATTCTTATTTAGGCACAACCCTAAATAAAATTTATTTGGACACACATAAATGAAAAAAATTAAAAAATAAATAATGTATTCACATTATTTAGTCGTTTTTTCTTTTAACCATTTTTCTTTGTGAGTGTGTGCCTAAATAAATTTTATTTGGAGTTGTGTCCAAGTAAGATTTATCTGCTCATAGGACGTTTGTTAAAGTACTATAAGAAGAAAGTTAGTATTTTTTTAGGGGAAGAAGAAAGTTAATATTAAAAAGTTGTATTATTATTACGTAAATACAAATAATAATTTGTTTTTTTATGATAATTTTTTTTCAATAGATTCTATAACTAATGCTTAAGGGTATTTACTAGCAAAACCCATAAAGATTTAAAAAGTTTATATTAAAATAGGAGAATACTAACTAGTGTTCTTGGAACATTGATTAAAGTACTAAAATAAGTAATTTTGTAACAAAAAAGTTGTGTAATTATTGCTAAGATAAAAGTAAAAACTTGTATTTTTAAAACAGAATTTATATTAATGGATTCCTTAACCATTACCCTTAGAACACTAATCAGTAAAATCCATTAAAATATGATCATCTCATATACATCATTTCACACTAAACATTCACTGCATTTGCCATAATATAAGCATAACTTGTCACCCTAAGGGAAGAAATGAATATGTAAGACTGTTTTGCCATAATAAGCAATCTCTGCCTTTGTCTTTCACATCAATACAAAATGTTAGAAGTTTATAGGTTAAATTCATTAGCATTTATATGAAAGTTTAAAGTTTTAGTGGGTCATTCACAAGTCCACACACTACACACATAGCATAATGCCCACTATATCCTCCTTTCCTATGGCATAGGAGACCCCAACAACACCCAACATTGAAATGGGTGGAATCATAGATGCAATGGAGCAGTGCAAGGTGTACAATATTATTGGGATTGGGATGTGTTATGTGTACAGAAAATAGGTAGGAACCCACCACAACCACTTTCCCTTGATTCTTTCTTATAGCTTAGGAATTCCCACTCCACCATCGCTATATACCATATGTATAATCGCTCTCAAACATGCTTTGGCTTTGTCCTATTCTCACATACACATACGTTATTTTATTTCATGATATAACCAACATGTATTGCCCATAACTCCACAATATATATCTACTTATTTATCCTTAAGCCACTAATATTAGTTTAATGTAATGGAGATAGCTAGATTATTTGCATAATCACATCTGCATGCCCAAACAAAATGAGCCCATGCCTCCCCTGAGAAAACCAAATTACAGTTTGTGAATTGGTACCAAAAATAAATAAATATCAATATGTGAATCGTCCAGCTACTCTGAAGCTTTGTTGAGTTTCGCAGAAAACATACGGTCCGTCTAATGTTATATATATTTTTGGGTTAAATATGATTTTGGTCTCTACATTTTGCACGATTTTGAAAATAGTCATGACATTTTAATAAATGTTTTTAAAATCCCTACATTTTTTCTCTGTTAGCATAAATAGTCTCTGCTGTCAAATTTCTAACGTGACGCCAATGTTGGCAGTTCAATCTCGCCGGAAAACGGCGGAGAATTTCCATATGAGCTTCAACACGATCTTTCTCCGCAGCGTCGTAGGCACGGATCGCCGATGTTCGTCACGCTTCCGGTGAAACATGTTGGTTTAGAGGGGAAGATTTGGAGGCCGAAAGCGATGATGTTGTCCTTGAAAGCGCTTGTTGTTGCGGGTGTGGAAGGTGTTGTGGTAGAGATTTGGTGGAGTGGGGTATGGCTTGCGGTTCATCAACATGGCCCTGATGGTAAGAACCAATTGCCCTAACGGAAGAAAAATGTAGGGATTTTAAAAACATTTATTAAAATGTAAAGACTATTTTCAAAATTGCGCAAAATATAAGATAAAAACATATTTAATCCTATATTTTTTATATTTAATTATGACAAAGTGAATTTGTGTTTTAAATGAATTTTACCAACATGTTATCCTTATCCAACAAAACTCTAGGCATTAGTGGATACTTTATAGAGTATCCTTATTTAAGATACTTGTTACCATAATTCTCTATTAATGTAATAAAAATAGGTAGGTTATTTGCATAATTACATCTTCAAGCCTAAACAAAATAAGTCCATGTATCGTCTTAAAAAACTAAATTACAATTTGTGAACTCTCGGATAGCGAAGTTTTGTAGAGTATCTTTATGTACAAGATATAATTGTCATTTCATGTTTTTATTTTTATTTTTTATGTTCAGTTATTTTAAAGTGAATTAACATTTGAGTTTTCAGCTCATTAGTAAGATCTTATCTATGTAATTTGTAAAATTTCATATAACTTTAAGTATTGTTATTCGCCCCACAAACTTACATACATCTTTTCAGCGTAATTTGTTATCACTTACATGTTTTGAAACCTTTTTTAAATGTCACTTATCCAAAAGTT
>Ga0099826_10001205_pt1 | contig 15025 bp, 9 predicted proteins | sample Mtrugardesep15_FD_76830 | JGI IMG/M metagenome (GOLD analysis project Ga0099826, IMG submission 76830) | Root nodule microbial communities of legume samples collected from California, USA - M. trunc garden sep15 | ecosystem: Host-associated > Plants > Roots > Nodule | place: USA: California... | reverse complement strand
TTAATAGCACTGCACATTATTCTCACAACCCTTTTGAGCTCTTCCACTTTACCAACAAATACTAAAGGGAAAACATCAAGTAAAGAAGTATATTGATTTGTTGGACGAGCTATTTCAAATTCAGCCATAAGTGATGTTTCAACAATGTAACGATTTCCACCATAATTCACATCAATGTACTCATAGTCACCTGATGGAAATCTTTTGTTTCTTTCCCACTTAGATTTGCAAAGCCCTGTACACACAAAGTACAACAAAAAAACATTAAAACAAATTCCATGACTTGAATTGAATTAAAGAACATCAAGACAAATTCAATGACTCGAATAAAAATAACTTCAAATAAGCAATTTTAGCATAGTTCTTTTCCTATATACACATTAAATAAAATTTAACCTAATCTTAATTTATGTTTTGAATTAGATCAACTATACACATTAAATTGGGCCTTTGGCCCTCTTTTGCACAAAAGAACATTAAATTAAATCAATCTTACCAAATTTAAACCAAACTAATACTAATTCAAATTTGAACAAAAAATATACAGTAATTAAGCAAAAAACCTCATACATTTGAATGAATTAAGCAAAAGTAAATAGTACTAGTAAATTCTTACCAGCATCAAGACCTATCTCCCGCAAACGTGACATAATCATGCGTTTGAATCCAGTCGAAGACTTGTCACCACCAGAAACTTGAATGGCAAGTTCAACCTCTCTTCTAATCTTTTCCTTCACAAAATCATCATCACCACCAAAAATCTCTTTCAGTATATCCTTTTTCTCCTCGTAATCATACCACTGAAAATCACGATCATCATCATTATCAAAATCAACTGCATCTTCTTTTCCTACAACCGCTCTCACAGAACTCTTTTCCATAAACGATTTCACAAGATATGATAAATCATCAGTTAAACTTTCAGACCAATGCTCGCTTCCACTGCTTTCACATAGCCTACCACGCGCCGCCTCATCCCTTTCAAACGCCGCCTTTACCTTCACAATCCTCACCGGAATAACACTTCCCATAATTTCAAACATTGTTCCTTTTTCAAGGTTATAAATAAATAAATAGGATTATGTCTGTGTCGTTGAAAAGGTGAAGTGATGTTTATATTAAGAAGGAATTAGAAAGAAAGAAAATGACAAGAAGATGAAAGTTAGAATGATTCGAGGGAAACAGTTTCGTATTTATAGGACATAAAATCTCACTTACACGTTTGTCTTGTAGCACGAATGTGGTCAATATTACGACATTTTTTTATGACCATAACGGCTAAAAACGTCTAGGTTCATTTTCCAGATATTGAATACGTATCTGGTTGTTCCGAAAGGCACGCGCGGTTAAACTGTCCAACGTAACATACCGTCATCCTTATCTGAATCTTAATCACCTTCATAAATGGTAGATTTTCTTAATTAAAAACAGTAAATATACACGTGTAACAATTATCATCAATTATTAGTAAAAGTATATTAAAAGCACAGGTTGAGAATATACCCCCAAAAAAAAGGCACAAAAAGAGAATGATGCATCATGTGATGTGATCATTTCCAGGTAAAAAACAAAAATTCATGTCATCATCCTTCAAAAAAATAAATAATTCATGTCATCATTTTAAGACACCCATGTTGAACGTTGAACCATATAGTACTAGTATTTTATTTTTCGATTTTTTTTGACAAAAACATGACTAAGTTAATTATTTTTTTAAAAAAAATCTTATAATTTAACAAATAACTCTTGAAAGATATATGAAAGTATTATTCCATAATTAATTGCGGGAAAAAATTATTTCAAAATAAAGTAATGATGATATATTTTCTAGGTCAAGTCTCCTTAAAAAAAGGGAGATAAGTCTCACCATTTGATCAAATAAGATGTAATTAAACTTATTGATCCAATGATAAAAAATAAACTTATACATAGTGACTAATTTATTTTTGTATATTAGACTTTTTTTACAAAATATATTATAATGAGGAGGTGTAGAAGACACACCATATCATCGAACGTGACAGTCATCTTCCCAACATGTAAATTGAAGTTGTTGGTCTTCTTATGCTACCTCTCTGACTATGTGGTCATAAGGGCACTATTGATGATAGCAAACCCGGTCTGGAGCAATGGGGGCAAGACCATATGCATTAAGTCTATTTCAAAACCAGTATGAAGTATTTGCAAGAGTTCCAACTTACCGACCTTAATCTTCCTCCCGTGTGATACAATTACATAATGTGTCGTCAGAAACATAAATACGAAAAAAGAAAACAAACAACAGACCGTTTAAATTATAAACATTTTAATATAACATTTGAACTCTTTCAAAAAAAAAAACATTTGAACCGTTAAAAATATAATAATTAAATTAAACATTTCAATCATTAAAAACAACAATTAGATTTACTTCAACATCGCTCCAAAGCTTGCAGACGACATGTGTAGCAAACTACGGTAGAAGTGACAAATTAGTAGGGCCTTGGGAAAAGAATCTGGTCTAGGTGGAGCTTCTAGTCGCTCGTCATGCTCAGGTTGCTCGGGCTACTCATACTGATGTGGCTCCTCATGCTCAAACTGCACATACTGCTAAGGCTGCTCGTAGTGTTGGGTAGAGTCCACTACCTGAGACGCATCAGACTAAACATTGATGAAATTTTTTACAAAAACTAAAAATGCTAACAAAAAAATTTCACAAGGACTAAAATGTGTGATTTATTTATTTTTGTAAGGACTAAAAACAATATTCAAAATATTTATAAGGATCATTTACTTAATTAACCCTAAAAAAATATTCAAAATGCTGATGGAAAATTTTTATAGGAACTAAAAGTCTAATGAAAATTCTTAAAAAGTGTGATTTTATTTTGTAGGCATTAAAAACAAAATTTTGAATATTTATAGAGACCATTTACTTAATTAATCCTAAAAAAATATATATTACTTTTCCAACTCTAAGAGGTCAGTTGTAGCAAATCTGAAACTCGTTGCTCCAAACTTTTTCATTTTCAGGTTGCCTGAATGACCCGTCCCGAGTATAAAAATTTAGTCGCTAATGTTTGGAACATGGAGATTGATAGTGCAATTATGAAGTTGATCCACATTAAAGATAAGTCTTTTATTTTTGGTAAAGAAGTTTTTGGAAAAAAATTTAAGATGAAGGGTGAAATTGAAGGTATAATTAATGGTGTTAATATACAATTGGATATCTGTCCTTCTTCATATCTTATTCGACTTGAGAAAGATCTCCAACATCAATAATCCACAATTCTAAAAGAGGATGTAATTTTATGGTTCCAAAAATCCAATGAGATTTGGATTAAATTTGGTAATCGTAATAACAATTTTTTTTTATCATATAGTGATCAGCAACAGAGGAATAAAATCACTAATCTTATCATTGATGGTATTTGGTGTAATGAAGAAGTGCTGAAAAGAGAAGCCTCAAATTTTTTCAAGAAATTGTTTTAATCTAATAACCAGTGTGCTCCTGAAAGTCTTCAACTTCCAAATATTCCTCATATTAGTCACGTTCTTATTGATTATCTTTTATCACGTGTGCATAAGAGGTGAAAGATGCAATTTATTCTATGTCACTATATAAAGCTCTGGATCCGAATGACTTCCAACCTATTTTGTTTACTTTTTACTTGGCAGAGACAACTATTGTTCTAATTTCTAACACCGATGAACCTCAAATTATGGTGGAATTTAGGCCGATTAGCCTTTGCAATGTTCTTCAAACTTATTTCAAAGGTTTTGGTTCAAAGAATTATGCCCTGATTAGAGAAATTTATTGGTCCTCTTTAAAGCAACTTTATTCCAAACAAAGGTACTGCTGATAATGCCTTGATTGCATAAAAAAGTGTTCATTACATGCATACCATGAAATGTAAGTACAATTTACTTACGTGCAAAAATTATTTTAAAAAGATTTACGAAAGTGTGGATTGGAACTTTTTGAAGGTCACTTTATCAGAATTCAGTTTTCCTCCTAAGATTATAAATTTTATCATGAGTTGCACAATTTCCTCCTCCTTATCTCTGAAATTGAATAATGAGCAGCTTGATAAATTTATTCAAAGTCATTGGTTGAGGCAAGGAGACCCTATGATTCCTTAGTTGTTTTCGCTTTGGATGGAGAAATCAACATTGCTTAAAAGTGGATGTAAATCAATGGTTTCCTCTTAGGATTACTTATAATGGGCCTACTATTTCTCATCTTTTCATTGTCGACAATTGCTTACTTTTTACCATAGCTAAAGCTTCTCAAGTTAAGTTAGTTAATGAGGATCTTTTATCCTTTTGTAAGGTATAAGGTATGAAAATTAATGTGCATATATCCAAGTATCCTCCCCTAAAAAAAAGTTGGCTTGTTCAAAAGTGGAGAAATTTGAAGGTATGGTCAACTTTAAGAAAGCTTACTCCATTGGTTAGTATTTTGGTTTTGCTTTACTTGTGGGTAGGGTTACAAACACAAATTTTTTTCTATATCTTTGATAAGATCAAATCGACACTAGAAAGTTGAAAAGATAGACTATTAAGTAGATCAGGTAGACTGACTTTGCCTAAGTCAGTTCCTTGTTATATGCTTATTTGTAGGGCACTAGTTAAGGAAGGAAGTAAAAATAATTTATTTATTTTTTTTATAAAAAACAACAACTTTTGACTTTTATAAAATTGAATATTCTACTTTTCGCCAGTTCCCAATGCAAAGTTTCTATATGTTTTTCTTAACTAGTACCTGAGGGGCACTAGTTAACATTCCTCTTATTTATATTATACATAGTCGTTAGTTGGTGGATGATATATGCAGTAAGATTGACTCTAGTATCACACAATTTATTTGGGATGACAGTACTTGACCATATTAATGACTGTCACATACTTTAGGTAAAGAATGGTCAAGAGAACTCATATTCTTGGTGATCTATAGTTAAAGCAGCTAATATTCTCAGTTCATTGTCAAAGTAGCTAATACTCTCATTCCAGGATTCATTACGCGTGTGGGTAAAGGTAACATTTTCATTTGGTATGATAAATGTCATTCTCATGGTCGTTTTTGGGGAAACATGTATGTGAGCTTATTCATAATTCAGATATACTATCGGGCCAATTGATCACAAAGAAACATATTAATGACTCTCACATACTTTAGGTAAAAAATGGTCAAGAGAACTCATATTCTTGGTGATCTATAGTTAAAGCAGCTAATATTCTTAGTTCATAGTCAAAGTAGCTAATATTCTCATTCCATGATTCATTACGCGTGTGGGTAAATGTAACATTTCCATTTGGTATGATTAATGTCATTCTCATGGTCATTTATGCGACATAGTTCCTCATGTCGAACAAAATGATTCTAATCTCCGCATTAATGATGTCTGTCATAACAGGGTATGGAATTTTGATTTCCTCTAATAGAAGGTATTAAAATGGAGATGAAAATTATTTTTACCAATGCCGACATTAACGATATCATTGTGTGAGTCATCTATTTATATATCACTAAATTCGTTTATTATCGATAAACTCTTTTATCAGGCCCTAATCTAAAGGTGGTTTTGATTTGAAACCAGATTCGAAAGCTTAAATTCCAACAAAATGAATACGTTAGTGTTTATCTTAACGCTAGTTTTAGTGTAAATAAAAGATGAAATCAAAAAGTGATTACTCATTGGATAAAATTTGATTGATTTTAAAGTGAATGTACATGTTCCACCGGTTAAATTAAAGAGAAAAAGGAAAAGAAAAGAAAATTGTGGTTCACTCACTCACGGGCACGGCCATTGCCTCTGCACCGCTGTGCTTGTTGCTTCGCCTCGTTAAGGTTCGTTTGATTTATTTATTCATTTTCTTCTCACTTTTTTTATTCTCCCCAAACACCATCACCATAATAATAAACTAGTTAGTTAGAGACTACTACTTTTCTACTTCTCCCCCAATTTTCCTAACCCTACTCCTAATTATTTGATTCGATTCTCTACGATCTAATCTTGTGGTACTAATTTTACTTTATTGAAACTAATTTTACTTTATTTTATCTATTGGTATATAAATAACTTATACATACATATAAGTTGCAAATTAAGTTGATTATCCAAACAAGGCCTAAGTGTCGTTGATTTGAATTCTGCAGCAGCAGCTCTGGTGAGAATGGAAGAAACTATGTCTAGCTTCTGGGGTCCAGTTACTTCTACCAAAGAGTGCTGTGAACAAAATTATGCACATTCAACTTACATTGCAGAACTTTACAACACTATTTCCAACATTCCCGCAATTGTTTTGGCTCTCATTGGTCTTATAAATGCTTTAAGACAGCGATTCGAGAAAAGGTTCAGTGTCCTTCATCTATCGAACATGGCGCTTGCTATTGGGAGTATGTTGTATCATGCTACACTGCAACGTGTGTAAGTATTCGTCTGCGTCTTTTTTTGTGGAATTTATTTTTGGAAATTTTTACTTGCTTTTCTGATTGGGTCTAGTTTATTCATAGTTAGTTTGCATGGTACGGGATGAGGTTGACATAATGTTTTATGTTACTAAAAAACAGATATGCTAATTACAGCGAATAATGTTTTCGCGATAGAAAACTAGCCAATCAAAATTAAATGTTTAGCGGAATACATGGGTGGTGGATGGAATACTAGGAAGTGTCTAAGTAATTATACGATCACAAAATGCCATGTGTACTCGTGACTCGTGAGACATTCACATCGATTTCAATTGTGATAAATAGCATTAATCTATAGTTAAACACTTCTGAATATAGTAAATATGAACGAAAAAAATGTATGAATCAAGAAAAAGATATTAGAAACATATTGTAGTGTATAACATTCATCAAAAGTATGACAAACCCCAAGAGATTGCCATGGTAGAGTCCAGGATATGGTTCGACCTGTCGTGGTTTTGATGTTAGGACTTGGGAGGGAGCATCACCTCGGCACTTGTAGGAGGTTTATTTCACGGCTTTGAATTTTTACCTCTTATAATAATAGAAGCAATACGGGAAAGTGAAGAACAAGTTAGTGAAATAACACAAGTAGAGACTTGGGGAGAAACTTTAATTCTAACCCATCAATAAAAAAAGAGAGGAACAAAAAACAATAGGAGCGATAAAGGGGATGAACAAATGGGATATATAGCAAAAACAAATAATTATACTGAACAGACAAGAGAGACAGGGAAGGGACAATTGGCCAGTGAGGTCACTTAAGATAACCAAAGTTCAGGCTTAGAGGGTAGGGAGGGGAGGGTATGCCGATGCAGGTTGGTGTCTGTTCTGGTTTAGAAGTTCAGGTCTAGAGACGATGGATGGGAAATATCACTCAACCGCTGGAGATGGTGGATATGGAGTTCATTCAATTTGCGAAGATTGTTCAAGTGTGATAGTGGTTGCAAACTCTAGGGATTTCATATACCCCTTTGAGAATATAACAATTTATATTTTTCCAAATAAACAACCACAAATTGCTATATCTACCGATGCCATGGACCACTGTGACACCGATATTTTTGTGACACCGTGACACCGACTAGGTATCACGGGGTTTCAAAGGTACACATCGAGTAGTATAGGATGCTTGGTGGTGTATTTAAGCAGCTTGGTTCTTCCCCCTTGATATCTAGCTCTCAAGGGAGGGTGGAGTCTTCTTGAATTGCTTGGATACTTATCAATTGGTACCAGAGATGGTTACCGGTGGCTCAAGATCGAAAAGGGCTATCTACTGATAGATTGAAAGTAAAGGTCTAGTAATGTGTCAGAAACTGCAGCCGCCGAGATGTCAGTTATAATTGATGGTGCTATGATAACGACTTGGGTGTTATGGTGTGTCCAAGTCCCATATCAAGTAGTATAGTATGGGATGCTAGGTGGAGTATTCAAGTAATATAGCAAATTATTTCATGGTTTGAGTACCTATTGTATTTTTAAGTCTATATTCAGGAGTCCTGAAGTTATTCTTCATGCGCAGCTTAGTCTTTGAATTATTTATGTATTCAAGTTGGTTCTTAAATTTACAAAACCCGCATCATTAAGCCATTATTTGGGACTAAAGTGTGAAACAGGCAAGAAGGATTAACATGATACAAATTTATAAATAGGTGCTAACTTAAACACTTGAATAATTTATGTAACTAGATGGATAATAATTACAGGGACTACCAGTGTGTTTGAAATCCTCACACCATAGTTTGGGCAAAAGCTTAAAAAGACAAGTCTGTCTTGATGGTTTGAGGCTACACTTTTTGAACAGAAAACGAGACACACTGATTTGCCTATATATTCACCAAGAAGAATTATACCGTTGCTTTTAAGTGCACGAGAGTGTTCCTTAAAAATTAATCTTCGGCTACATTTGTCTTATGTTGAATAAGTACTCCTAAAGTGCTAGGTTTATGTCCCTAATAAAATTGGGTAGTTTGAATTACTTAGTTTGTTTGTTAATTATTTAAATATCTTTTTGTTTTGGATGACTTTTCATTGTTTAGATGTTGCTTTTAATTTGTAGGCAACAGCAAGGGGACGAAACTCCTATGGTATGGGAGGTGCTGCTGTACATGTACATCCTTTACTCTCCAGATTGGCATTATCGCAGTACAATGCCCATCTTCCTATTTTTGTATGGTGCTGGTTTTGCAATTGCCCATTCAGCGTTTCGTTTTGAACTTGGCTTCAAAGTGCATTATGTCATTCTGTGTCTGCTCTGTACCCCAAGAATGTACAAGTATTACATTCACACCCAAGATGTTTTAGCCAAGCGACTAGCTAAGCTATTTTTAGGCACTCTTATATTAGGCAGTTTGTTTGGGTTTTGTGATCATGTTTTCTGCAAGGAGATATCACGTTCGCCTATTAACCCTCAGGGTCATGCTTTGTGGCATGTCTTCATGGGTTTCAATTCCTACTTTGCAAACACATTCTTGATGTTTTGCCGTGCTCAGCAGCGTGGGTGGTCTCCAAAAGTTGTTTATTTAATGGGTGTTTTACCTTATGTGAAGATTGAGAAACCAAAAAGCCAGTAACAAATTTGGTAAAAGAAGGAAGCTTCTTTGTCATCATACATTCTAGCTATAGACAAGTTGTTGACAATTATTTAATAGGCGTCTTTCCTTTATTTCCTTCTTCTTCACTTTATGGTTTTGACTGGCTTAGAAATGAATATTTGCATATTTTGTTGTAGAAGTAGGACATGTACCATATTTATCCCATTGGCACCTCTCAAACCTGGACCTTATCTCAAAATTACAAGCATGAACAAAATTTTGTTTACTGGTTTTTGTTCGGTTCCTGGATGAATTAAGCCTCATACTCTTGGCTGTAATGTCTGGTCTAAGCCCCTTTACACAATCATCCACACTCATGACCAGGGCCAGAAAAATTCATTGTTATCTTGCGATAGACTAAATGTATGGTTGTGTGGTGGTGACAAAATTAGCATGCCAGGTTGTGTGGGGCACCAAATGTATTTGTGGCGACAAAAATTTGATTTTGAATGAATTGATTATGGATTAAAGTGGGTTCAATGTAAAGTGATTTATGTTTGAATACATTAAAGTAAACATGAATTGAACAAAAAATGGGTCTCTATGTTATCGTGAATTTTCAGAAGCAAGCTTCTAAAGCAACGTAGTGGTTTTTCATCGTGGTTTTTGTTGCCATTGTTGTTATAGGACTAAACATAATATCAACTTCTAGCTAGTTAGAATCAATTTTGAGACAATCAATACTATTTGAGATTAAACATGGCTAATCCATACTCATTGGATCGGATACCGAATTTAAAAAAAAAACTTCTAGAACATATAAATCAAATATGTCAAAAAATACACTAAAGCGGAAAAAGACATTTGGGGGTATTAAAAGGGTTAATAGGCAAAGGTTGTTATTGAAAAGAATATATACTATAAGGACTTTTTTAAAAGATTTTAAAATATAGGAACAGAAATTGAAAATTTGATTAAACTATAGGGATTAAAAGATTAATTTAACCTATATTATTATTACTAACTAGCTTTAGGAGAGCTTTGAAATGTCATGCTCATGCACAGGTTGCTTTTGCTTTTACGGGCTTTTTATTACCAATGACACAATGGAACTGACTTGAATCAACCATTTTTTTTCTTGTTAGTAATTGTGTTCTTTTGTGATTTGCCACCATCATTATTACCACCAAATTTTTGTCAAAATCAGATTCCGTCAAACTTAGGATATGGGATGATGAACCTAACTAGAAACCATGCCATTCTTGTTATCCTAGTGATTAAAAATTGGAAATAACGTTTCTGTTGTCCCAAGCGCCGTATATCCAAAATATTTTAAAACCATAACAAAACAAAATAAAAAACTCCAAGATGCAAGTATTTTGCCAATAAACATACCACAACTGTGTAGTACTTAGAAAAATACAAACACTTGTGATGATATTAACCATGCATTCATTATGGTCGTCAAGATCCATTTCTTTCTTTAGACTTCTCCGTCTCATAACCATAATGCCATTATATATACAAACCCAAAATCTATATACTAAATCATGAGTTCATTAAACTCATTATGCTAGCTCTTGCATAATTTCATGATCAATTCTTCTAATAATTTCTTAAATATATTTATCATAATTATAATTTTTATAGTTATAATTATGGGTGCAAAGCTATGTACTCTATCAGGGTCATGCGTTAAGGACTGTATCAAACCCAAACAGAACATAACAAGGTTGACAAAAACTTTCAAAAGGAAGCCAGAGAAGAAAACTACCATTGATAAGAATTTGGCTCTAGAAGAAGAATGGATATTAGCTTTTCCAGAATTGAAACAGTCGAGGAAAAGAGTGCATCCTTGTTCAACACGTTTCCGTGGTGGATCTTTAATAAGTGAATTAGCTCAAGATAGTTTATGTTTATTGGAAAAAACCAAGAACCGTCGCGAAAAAGAAGAACTTCTTGATGAAGGATTAACATCAAATTGTTCATTAATTACAAATAACTTGTGTGGTAAGTCACAGAAGAAGAGAGTTGACTTTAAACTTCCTCACACTGTTATATTTTACAAACCAGAAGAGCCTTATTGCGAAGAAGAAGAACAAGAAGAAGAAGACGAAGAAGAAGAAGAAGCGTCATTGAAGGGTTATTATAATATTAATAGTGAAGAAGACTCGTTTTCTTCATTCTATTCATTTCAAACCACAGAGGAACCTAGTTTGAAACTCGCAGTGGATATTCTTCCTTATGTCTTTGTCTCTTCCAAAGTTTCAAATTGATCATAAAAATTGTCTTGTATACATATTGCTTTGCGTATTTTTATGTTTGATAAAAATTTCAAATGTGCATCTCGTCGGTTTTCATTATAAATTGTAGTAAGGATGGATATAAAATTTCAAAAGTGGACTATTTAGTGCCACAAGTTTAATAAGACTAAGCTACATAGATTAAAGGATGAGATGGTGAAATAGGTTATTTTGACACATAAATTTGAAATCATGACAATAATTTAGATGATTAACATAATTTTAAATACATCGTTATAACGTTTTGTAGATGGTTGATGAATATAATAAGATGTCACATCTCACGTTAACAATAAATTTTATATACATTCATTAACCATTCAAATTGTTTTAAATATACCCAATGATAAATTTAAGTAAAAAATTGTCAAAGAAAATAATTATTTTTCTTAAAAAAACAATTCATTTATTATTAATTTTATGACTTGTGTACCGATACATCCGGGTGTACCATAGAATTTGTCTATTATTATACAGCTACGAAAGATATGCGTTACGCCTATAAATTGATTGCCAATATTATCCTATTAATTCTCATGATGACCAACAGTTATCTACGACATGTATACACTAATTGAAAATATTCTTCAATTAATTTTTAGATTCCTTAATACCGGAGAAGGGAGGAAAATTTTCTGCACCCCTCTCTCCCTACGTGAAAGTAAAATGCAATATGAAAGAGGGAGAGACATTGAGGAGAGTGTACACATCATACTTGAGGTGGCAAAATTGTGTATGTGGACATCATTGTGCTGACGTATCAAGAAGATAAATTGTGGGTCTGAATTAATAAATATAAAATATAATAGATATGCATGTGAAGTTAAGTTCATTTTTTTTTTTGAAGGAACAAAGTTCAAAATTTTGGTTAATTGTGTTAATTAGATGATTAATGAGTTATGATCCAAAATATCATTTCCCTTGAATACACATGCATTGCAAGTGTAAAGTATTTTTATATTTCACATCTAAACAAATTTCATCAATATGTCAAAACTAAAATTATGAAGGAAAAGGGAAAGCCCCAAACAAAAACAAACTACATGTAACAATATGGATCATCCTTCATGTAGAGAGTGACCACGTTGAACATACATATTCTTTACGAATTGAACAAAGACAATAGATTATGTTCTTGCCTTCTCAAACACACCACACCTAACAAGAGCCGGCACAAAGAGGCAAATTCCCGTTGACACCACAAAAGCCATTGTAAGTGTACAAGAAACAAACTTTGGCAATAATTCACGTTTTGGTTCAAATACCTTCTTATATGCAATTTGAAGAGCCAAACACACCCCATGGATGAAGAAAAAGCACATTGAATCCCAACATGGTTCCCAAGCTTCCCCTGTGTCCTTCTTTACATGTTTTATGTGATAAAATATCAACTCATGCATCAACCCTGACACTGTAAAAGTTGCCACCACAGCAGGGAGTGGGGCCCATTTTCTTCCTATGAAATGGCTACAAGCCTTCACCATTGGTTCGTATACGGTAGGGTGTAGGATACGTGTGACCATGATGTTCCACCTTCTTCCCCAAAAGTCTTGCACCGACGTGCTTAAGTATGGTTTATTGAAAGGTTGCTCCAACTCTACTTGAAGAAGTTTGCTAGATATTGAATTAATCAATGCAAGAAATATTTCTAATCCCGCGTAGAGGTGAAGAGTGTATAAGATCATCAAATTTATTGGATGAAAATTTTCTTTCTTATCATATAGATGAATACAAAAATAAGAGAGAAGAAAAATGATTACCAACTTACTAGGAAAATCTATAGGCGCAACTTTTATTTGATTTTGGTTTGCATGGTTTGCTAATTTGATGGGAAATGAGGCAATTAGGAGAAAGTGATGGAGAGAGAGTGGAGGGTTGGATGAGAGGGGGCCTTTGGAGAATGCAAAGAGGAAGAGTTTGAAGGTGGAAAGCCAAGAAAGGAGGAAAGAAGAAGGGCCTATAAGATGGATGGTGGTGAGCTTCATAGGGAGAAGGAGGAGGATGATTATGGGTGGAATTAGGGTTACAAGTCTTACCTTGCCTTTGGGAATCAACTTCCCTATTGTGTAGCTGTAGCAAAATAATATCGTTGCTACACTCCATACCATTATGAAGTTGTTGATTTCTCCTTCTATCATCTTAAAATTTTTATGATGTGTGAAAAATATCAAACACGCTCTCGTATATATTGACCAACTTGTAGACCAATTTGAATCCTCTGTAAGATTAACTTTTGAGTTAACAATTGAAAATCTGATTTTTGTAATTGATCGCTTGACTATATCTTCCGAATATGCGACTGCATGAATTGAACCTAAATTACTTTTCTGAGTAAATTGATGTTGCCAACTCTACCATCATCATATTGGTGACGTGATCTTAGTTTTTAATATGGTTCTTTTGCTTGATTGAAACAAAAATGAAATAAGGGTTTTAAGTTATTAATGGCAAATATTAGTTGTTGCTTACTCTTTCATCGTTAAACTGCAATATTTTAAGTTTTTCGATTGACCTACATTTATATACATTTTTATTGGTGACGTGATCTACATTTATATACATTTATATACATCTTTAATATGGTGACGTGGTCTACATCTACATTTATATACATTTTTATTGGTTTTCAATGTGTGCTTTAAAGTATATTATTTGAGTTATTGTTTGATATTAAAAAAAGATTTGAGGTATTGTTTTGTATTAAAAAAAGATTTTCGCGTAATTTTAACAAAAATATCCTAAGACTAAAATAGATATTCATTATTATATATTAACTATTCTCAAATGAAAAAAAAATTACATACTTAAATATAATAAATTTTTTAATGTTAATTTTATAAAATATTTGAACTCATTCAAGAAAATTATTCAAATAACTTATGTATTAAATCATTTAACTTAATTATTAATCCTTCACTTTCTAATTATAAGCAATATTCATTGGCAAACAATTGTCTTAAATATAAGATATTTTTGAAATTATTAGCTTGTACTGTGTTTTTTTTTTAAATCGCCGCGATATCAAACAAACACTGTGTGTATTTACCATTAATATGGTTGACGATGAACCAATCTAATTCCAACATAGTTTGAAACTCGAATCAACAATTAATTTGTTGAACTTGGTTTATAAACTAAACGAGTTACACTTGAGTTGAAAACTAAGTTAACTGAATTTGACATATATATATATATAATTCAACTAGTTTGCTTTAAAGTGTTTGTGGTTGGATATGTAGTTTTTAAATTTTTTTTTTTCTTCATATTTATGCAGGTTTGATATTTATATTAGGTTCTATCTATTTATACACCTTATGTTTTGGAACAACTTTTATACACCTTATGCTTGTACCTAACTCAAGCCAAGTTTTAAGCTTAGTCAATTCTTATAGAGTTGACTTGGGTTGAACTGAGTTTGTCTCGGCTATTTTTCAGCCCAACTTATTACTTTAAATATTGTAAAGTGAAAAATAATAGATTTGTTGTGTATGTGATATCAATTACTCTTCTAACTAACATGTTGTCTTTTTCATACAATTTTGTAAGATAATTTTTACGTACATTTTCAATATTGTTGATTGTTTTTTCTGTATTTACTAGCTATTTTGCTATAAAAGTATACCCATTTTACATGGCATAAATCAAGATGTAAAAAACATAACATAAAAATTGGGGTGAAGAGTTGTTTTTCCGAGTAAAAGGAAAAAGAAATAAAGTTGCAAAGATCTAAATTG
>Ga0099826_10001204_pt1 | contig 15027 bp, 8 predicted proteins | sample Mtrugardesep15_FD_76830 | JGI IMG/M metagenome (GOLD analysis project Ga0099826, IMG submission 76830) | Root nodule microbial communities of legume samples collected from California, USA - M. trunc garden sep15 | ecosystem: Host-associated > Plants > Roots > Nodule | place: USA: California... | reverse complement strand
CGTATAGTTTTGTTCTTTTCTTGAAGAAAAAAGAACGAAACCTCAATAAAAGTCTGTTTACACAGTCAAATTGAATTTTGGTACCGGTTTCTAACAAACTCACATAAAAGGATCTAAAATGGACTCTCCTTCAGAAGCTAAACAGATGTCACACATGTTAGTTTATCCATCACCAAACCAAGGGATACATTATCTCTGCCCAGAATCAACTTCATGTGATATTTCAAAATTGGTGTCTACTATCCAACAAGAAAGAGTGGAGTAATTAGAAGAGTTCCCCAAGCTTTCATATGCTACATGCAATTGATCAATTTTCAAACAAGCACTCAAAGCATATTATAACAGAAAGGTTGTATAACCTAAAGGTTGTACCACCTACCACATACATCAATTGAAATTTGTGTACCCACATATAAGAGCTCACCTATATTCAGTTACTAAATCCAAGACTTGCATTTACAATTATCAGCACAAGGGTTCACATCAAATCAAAATAAAATACAGAAAGAAAGATGTATATCCTACTATTGACAGAGCTAATATCTTATAGAGCCATATAATTCATACTATTCAAAGATACCACATAATTCTATCCTCCACCCCATATTAAAAACTACGGTTTCCTCATTGGGTGATTCTAAGTAGACCTTGGGCATAAGATACTTACCAGAAACCCTAATCGGTAGGCTAATCCAACACAAGCACACCATTTTGAAATTGCAAAATCACTTCGAATTGTAGTTGCAAAACTGTATTTAGGGACTAGGGTCACCAAAGCACAATAGATACCATCCATGCCTTACATTAGAATAAAAATTCATGTTAATAATGCAATTAAGGCAACAACTAGCTTTCTCATTAGGCCATCATCCAACTTTTACATTATGAATAAAGAGTTCATAATGCAGTTTACTACACAGTCATTGAGGCTTTCATCCCTTACAAAAATTTATGAAACGATCAATTCTTACCCTCAAATTTGTGGTTACTGGGGTCATATATGACACCCTTTTTTAAATTAGGAAAAAATATTGGTGCCAAACAGGGTCTTGGGACAGAAGATTGAAATAATCAAGAATGAGTAAATGGTTCAATGAAAATTAAAAAATTACCGTAGCAAATGAAAAAGATATGAGGGACCCAACATTCAGATTTTGATGTTACAAAATTCGCAGAAGATTGAATGTTCTTGAATAATTAAGAACGAGAAAAATCGTTTCCAACAGGCATCAAGTTTTCTTTCTTTGAAGCAGAAGATTGAATAATCAAGAAAGAAAAATAGGTATCCGGGCATGTATCAATGTAGATACGTTGGAATGAAAATTCCAAAATTACCGTAGCAAGCAAAAAAGTTTATCTTTCAAAACATTAGCGTCAAATACGGTTCTTTTCTCAAGCAGAAGATTGAATTTTCTTGAAAAATCAAGAATGAGAATATGTTGGAATTAAAATTCCAAAATTACCGAAGCAAACGAAAAAGATGACCGAGGGACCCAACATTCGTAAAGTTTCTCTTTTCTTTGAAGAAAAAAATAATGAAACCTACCAATCCACAAACACACATTACCGTTGCAAGTTCGAAGCGTAACTTATAAACAAACGTGAATGACTGTGCTGTTTATAAAGGCTTTTCTCATGGGCTTTTTGTGTTTACTGAAACTGAGTCTCGGCTCACGACTTTATTTTTAACGCTGATTGCTATATAAACCCTTTGCATTGCTCAAAAGCTACAACCACGTATTATTTATTTTAATATTGTACTGGAATTTGACTTAGAAACTACTTTCACAAGATTATGAATAATGCATGAAAGATTATTTATTTGTATTGCATAAGATCAAAAGTAAGTTAGTATAAACGGACTTTCAATCATCATTGCAGTCGATAGATACTTTCCATCAATAATATAGTTTAAAAAAATATTAACCCATCAGCCTTTTCAAATATTTTAGCATATTAATCTATATAAACATAGACTAGATGTTAACAACATTTTATAAAGGAAATTTTTTGATAGGGTGAAAGAAATTCCTATGTTATAGGACAAAACCTCCTAAGAATGTTAGATAGAGAAAATAGACTTAATTTTATTGATAATTGTAATAGAGAGGACAAGATATTATATAAGCAAAGTTATTTTAGATGCTTCTTAACAAATTAGTGAGTCGCCAATCTTCTAGAACTAATGAGTTACACTATTAAATGGCAACATAATCCTTTTAGGCCTCCTTAATTCATCAGACTCAATCTCTAATCTCAAATCATTGCGTTCTATATTCTTACTCGTATCAAATTTGGACATTGATTTTGGTCAGATGTAGAAGTACTTTTTTTTAAGAAATGTGGAAGTACTTAATTGATGTGATTTCAGTAGATAAAGATCTACGCCCGAAAACTTATGCACATTGAATAATTTTAAATAAAACGATCGTTATTTTTTATTTTTTTTGGTCAGGTAGCCTAGTGGCTAGAATTCACCTTATAAGGTGAAAAAGTAGGGTGTCCGGGGTTCGAACCACAACCCCTGCATATAATAATGTATTGTCCTACCAACTGAGCTATGCTCATGGGACTAAAACGATCGTTATTATTCCTCATTAATTTATAATCTTGGTATTTTGGGTCTACTCACAACGCTTCAGACTTCATACATATATAGTAATCAGATTGTACTCTAATGTCTGCTAATGTTGTCACAGTTGAGAATGTAAAAATACATGTAATAGCTTACAGATAAGAAAATAATTGAAGCACCATTTAATATATAGTAACATATAATTCCCTTAATTTTGAATTTTTTATTCCAAGGAGTGATCTAAATTAATTATATACCTTATTTCGGTCCCATAGCAAAACTGTAGGGGAAGGTTTGGATTTAAAAGCTTATCACATTTGAGTTTCATACCTGAAATCATTCTATGTCTTTCATGAAGTCAAAACATAGAAACTTATCATAAATTTAAATTATATGGATAAAATTCCACGCGATGCATGTATACATATTTTTGCACCTACATTTTTTTTTTGAAAGAATATTTTTGCACCTACATAAATATTACTTATAGCATATTTGAGATTGTTGCCGAACTTTAATTTATCAGATTTGAGATTTAACCATTTTAGCCACCAATTTAAGCCTTAAAGTCATAAAGTTGGTTCTAGCCTTCTAAGGAGTCCAATCTAATTAAGTTCTGGCGGTCAAAATCTATTTTAGATTGAAAATTATCGCATTCTGGACTTTAGCATACAATTACAATTTTCTGTACAACTTTTGTTCAACATTTAAAGATGTTATAACTACAAACTAACTTAATCTTTCTCAGATTTACAAATTTGATAGTATTCAATAGCTCTTAGTCTGTTATAGAAAGTATTATTATCACACAATTATAAACAACTACCTAGCATTACCACTTTATTTTTAGTTAATTTGTGTACCAAAGTTAGTAACACTCATATTTATATACTGTACGAGATGAAATCTGAGGGTTTAGGTCATGAAATTCTAAGTCATCTTGCATCATATCTATGTTTTTTGTTAACTGATCATTCATACACTTCTATGATGACCTAAATCAATTGTCATTTTTGAAAACACATTTTTAGACTTATCAGGCATAAACCATTAAAGTCTGAGTTCTAATCCTTATAACCCCCTTCCAAAATCCAAATTCAACATTGCATCAATTACATGCCATCAAGTACCAGTTGCCCTACTACTAATTCTAGTGTAGTTGGTCAATTTTGAAACAAGCATTCAAAGTATATTATAATAGAACAAATCGTCATACAACATCCATCAAAATCATATTTATGCAGGCATGTATCAATTGTGACATAACAAAACTTTGATGCACAAAATCAAAGCTGCACTATGATATAGCTCAGAGTATATCCTCATGTCTGCCAATAATTAAAGGAGAAATTGAACTATCCTCATGTTAAATTTGAGAGATGAAATCAAACAAAAAATACTTATCGCTGCAATATGTAGATATTGTTGCACTTACAGGCGCGAAATCAGTAAATATTTACAAGAAAGCCCATATGCTTTCATTAAAAAGCAAAAGATACGAATAGGAAGAATCTCAAAACAAAATTATCAAATGAATTTAAAATGACAAACAAAATAACTTTGTTTCTCTGCTAATTCTGTTATGGTTGAGAATGTAATACAAAAGTCCTTAGAGAATAAATAGATTTTAGACTTTTTTGTCAACAATCTCAGTCACAGGTAAAATCTCTTCATCATTTGGCAATCTCTTTTCTCTCAAGAATGTTTCCTTGGCAAGGAACGGGTTTAAGGGTGAGATTCCAATTGAATTTGGTAATCTTCACAAACTTTCAAATCTTCATCTCACAGAGAATAACTTCACCGGCAAGTTTCCTACTTCTATCTTCTTCAATTCAACATATCATCCTTAGTTTTCTTATCCATGACAAACAAAAACCTATCAGCCGAGTTGCTGCAAAATTTTGGCAACACCTTTCGGATTCAGAATATAAGGACACTTGCTTTGGCAACTAATAGGTTTGAATGGATAATTCCTAACTCCATATCCAATTCATCACATCTTCAAATTATTGGGTAAATAAAGATGTTTATATTTTTTATTATGATCACCAACCTTTTTATTCATTATTCAGTATCCTCGTTTTCTATATTTATCAAAATTCTTAAAACTGGCTTTCATAGCAAACGGATTTGTACCAAGAAATTGGATCACACCAGTCCTCTCCTCTGCTTTTCAACCAAAACCATGTTGACCCATTGACTTCTGAATATGATGAATATGGTCTACGTGGAAAGGCTTCAACTAGTGGAGATGTGTACAGTTTTGGGGTCCTACTACTAGAGATGTTCATAGCCAACAGATGAGATTTTCAAAGGAGTAAGCATGAACAAATTCATATCATACATGGATGAGAAGAAATTACTGAAGGTTGTTGATCAAAGGCTTATTAACCATTATAGTGACGGTAACACAGATTGGATGCATAAAGCTGAGGAGTCCATAGCTGCTGTAATGAGAGTTGGTTTGTCATGTGTAGCACATCATCCCAACGATACGGTGGACCATGAGAGAAGCCTTATCAAAATTGCATGGAATTAAGGCGTCTATCTTGGCTTGTGATGTTGGTCTCATGCCTTCTGTACGTGTTTAATACGTATTTACGGGTGCAATATATACATGTTTGTAGGGCTCCTGTGCTTCCATATAAATAAATAAAAATATACATGAATAACGATCTCAAAATAGTTATGAAATGTATTCTAAATGACATAATAATTTTGCAGGCTTGAGAATGTAAAAAAAAAAATGCTAATAGCATACCGATAAAAAAGAAAAAAAGGAAGCACCGTTTAAGATACCAAAACATACTATCATTCAAGTACTCGGCACCCTACTAAACATATAATCCCCTCAAACTTTCACTTTTGATTCCAAGGTGTAATCAAGTTATTTATACATACCTTATTTTGGTCCCAAAGTTTTCAGCCTAATCAACTTTTCCAATTTAAAACTGTAGAAGGTTTGGACTTAAAAGCTTATCACATTTGATCATACCTAAAGTCACTCTATGGCTTTCATGAAGCCAAACTTAGAGGCTTATCATGATTTCAAACTATAGGATCAAATTCCATGTGATGCATCTGTACATATTTTTTCACCTGTTTTAAATGTTACTTGTATCATATTTCGAATTTGGAGTAGCACTGTTATACCTCTTTTTAGGCTTAAACAAAATATGCATTGGAACCTGAGGGGATATTATGAGTTCTAATGCTGCTTATATTGGTTCCTCCACTTGCATCCAAGTTTAATTTCAGTTATTGGGATTGATGTTGAAGTATAATTTCTACATCAGATTTGAGATTCAACTATTTAAGCCAAAATTTAACTAAATCGACAGATTCGGAATGGACCGATAAAATTCAACTATTCTACCTGGTGTGTGAAAGGACCATTTGGAGTACGAAGGACAACCTTTGATACAGAACCGCTCACAGAAATTATGCAGACAGGTCGACAATGAGATGCCTTAGATAGTTCGTATATAGAGTTCATCAAATCCTGCAAAAGAATTAATTCCAAAACCATATATTTAATTAATTCCTCGTTCTATAATAACACACAATCAAACATCTGAAATCAATGTGAACATTGCTTAAACAAATCAACTACCTTAACTGAAAGTAGCTAGGGAGTATGCCCTCCAAACAAAGGTCAGTTTCAAGGCAACTGCCTAGCACTTCCACCTTATTTCATCTTCAATTGATCCTCGAAGATTGACAACACTTAAATTTAAGTATGATTTCTGCAAAATTGTGCAGAAAAATTTTGTATGCTAGAGGAGACAAAATGTGAGAGTTTAGGATCTTGAAATTGTAAGTTATCTAGCATCATGGCCTACGGTTTTGTTAACTAATCATCCATATACTTGTATAATGACCTAAACCACTTGTCACTTTCGAAGTGACTCATTTTTTAGACTTATTATCAGAGCATAAACCAATTAAAGTCTGAGGTGCTAATCCTTATAATTGGTTCCAAAATCTGAAATCAACTTTACAATCCATCAAGAACCACTTGCCATACTACTAATTCTCATGTAAATTGATCAATTCTCAAACAAGCATTCAAAGCATATTATAACCAAACCTATCGTGTCATACACCAACCACCATAGTCATATTTATGCAGGCATATATCAATTGTGTATACAGTTATAGGACATAACAAATCTTAGAGAATAGAGATGCATTTGAACTTATACTCTTTGAAAAATGAAAGCATGAATTATATCACAGGTATGTTACAATATGAAGAGCTTTTCTCAATGCAAAATGTTCTGATCATTACTTAGATATTATCAAGGAAGATAAATAAGCTTAGAGTGATGGTGGATCATTGGAAGAATTTCTCTGTGAACCGTGGCATTGACCGGAATATCATTTAAAGTTAATTTATTGAATATTTGAATCAATAACAATTATCATTTAAAGTTAGTTTATTTACTCTTTAATTTGAACTGTCCAATTTAAAATGATCAAGATCGCCTAAAACATGTAGCATGAACTTGCTATTGGTATTGGAGGTGATCCATATATCACTCACAGTCACTCATTTAACAGAAAACTTGACTGAAAAAAATAAGGTGTACAATGCTTTACATGTTCTCCTTCTCCTACTTCAGAAAACCAAAATACACCAACCAACACTTACTTGGGCCTACAATGAGTTAACTGTCGTTTGTCAACAACAAAAAATAGTTAATTGTGGTTGCTTATTGGTTGGATGAATGGACATCAACATTACACATGAGTGTAGTGTAACAGTGTCGAACCTGATCTTTAATTTATATCACATGTTAAATTTTGCTGCTTCCTTCCTCCCAACTTCAAGATAAAGAATATCATGAACCAAAACATTTTGTTAATGTGTGTTGAAAAGGAGACAAGATAATATTTCACATGGTCTACAATATATATGAAAATGATTGATGCTGTTGTATATAATTTGACATAACATGAACATAACTGAAACCCCACCACCTCACCTCACCCCAACCACACACACATGTTTCATGGCTAGGATTTTTGTCGTCACAGCAAAAGCTAAGATTGTACTCTACACACAATGCTTCAGACTTTATGCATGTTTACTTAATGCTTATTTTATATATTTTAATAGTACATCAAAATCAGCTAGGTTCCAACAAAGTACGACCCATGTTAATTATTTGCAGCAGTCACTTTCCATAAATTAGTGTAATTTAAACTATTCTTTTAACAGGTCAATTTTTCCAAGTAAAAAAGACCATATATACTTCAATTTTCACCCATATGGCATTTATTACACATTTAAATTGTTGCTATAAAAAAAGATACCAACAAATATAATAAGTGTATACCCAAAGGAAAATCAAAATGAGTAGGTACGTTAGTACTTGATATTTTGTTTGGGAGATAGAATATATATAAAGATATTGTTGGGGGATAGAGAACAAAATAGTGGAACAGGTCCATGGTTGACATAGTCAAAGTTAGATCTATGATCTTATCCAACAGACAACAACTGGATCAGGACCACACAACAAACAACACTATTGCTGTATTGGCATTCATTCATTATTAGTATTAGTACACTCTCACAGGCAGAGACTAGAGATGGAGTGCAACACAACACAACACAGCAAATAGTCTTATTCACATAAAACAGAAACACTGGTTGTTGACTTGTTGTTTCATCTGTGATTTTCTTCTGATATAATATAACAATAAACATCACTGAACAATAGGCTACAAGGCATAGTTGAATTTTGATAAATATGCAAGCACAATAAGATTACATTACAGAACAGAACAATAATCTTATGTTAAATTGAAACTTAAGAAGCAGAAGGTGCTAATTAATTAATTTACATATGAAATATGATTGAACTTATTGAGTAAGGCAATTTCAGAATTAGCCCTTGATGATGCAACATTTGGACTGCTATTACCACTACTATCAGAAAATGAAGCAAGTGTTTTATTATGCAAAACACCAGATGGAGATGATACCATTCCTGTTCCTGAAGTGCCAATGGATTCGACACGATTTGTTGTCGTAACAGGTGAAGATGGATTGGAATTTGTTGCATCACTGATGGAAGTAACATTGCTTGGCCTTAGAACTTCAGCTAGTGGACCACCAGGTGTCGAACCTGCCCAAGGTTGTGCTGGATTGAGCCAACTTGAGAATGCTATTTTAGTACTATCATCATCACTTGCAGCATTTATTTCAATAGTACTCATTTCTTCACTTACAGCACTACCTCCCATTGATAGATCAAGTGATGAAAGGGATACTTTACCAACTGATGCAGAACCATTGTTGGAGGTGGTGGTGGTGGTGTTGGCATTGTTTTCCACTGTCTCTGCATTAGACCAAGCATCAATGAAACTAAAACCTCTTGGTTTCTCAGATGGGAGAGTTTGCATTGGAACAATAGGGGGATTAAGTAAGAGAGGAAAGGGTTTTTCATGTTGGGCTAGTTCAGAACTGTTATATAGTGGAAATGAATTCAGATACTGAGATTCAGTGTTATTATGATAGGAACTTCCATTGGTCATTCCAATTTTGTTGTTATGCATCAGAGGGTTCCATCCTGAATTAGAAGCACCAAGGGAAATTGGATCTCCATTTAGCATCCACTCCAAGCCCCTTTTCATTCAATTCACCAAATCAATAACAAACTAGAAAAAGTCCATAATACTAACACCATAAAACAAAGCATTTATTTAAGAGTGAATTTGATAGAGGAAAAAAAATCAAGCTTTATTATGTTGATTTTCTTTTTTGTTTTAGAGTTTAGAGTCTTTAGACCAAATTAAAACAAAAACATGAAAGTGAATTAGGAAAAACCAGATAAACCAAATCAAAAGTACAAAACAAAACATAGACATGGTACATGTTTGGATTCATGATAAATTTAGAAGAATCACAGATAATAGCAAAAGCTACACTTAGAGGCTTAAGTCTTCAACAAAATCACATTGGTAACCTGATTTTGTCAAACTCAATATGATTCTAAACAGATATAGCAAAATACAGATAGAAACTCACCTTGGTTGCTTATTTGAAGCCTCAAAGCTGCTATTATGCAAAGAAAAGGAAGATTGGAGATAAGGATGAAGAGGTGTGGAAGCAAGAAAATGTGATGAAGATCCATATTTTCTAGTAGTTGGATTAGGAACAGCCACAGTAAAATCAGGCACAGAAAAAGGATTAGAATCACAACGAGCCCTTTTGATTTGTTGATGACTATTGCTATTGGTGTGAAGTTCCACAGGCTTTCTTGAACGGGGACGACCTCTATGCATATGTCTTTCACAGTACTTGTTATTAGGAGCTACATCTCTAGAACATCTCCATTTTTTACCATCTGTTCTTCTGCACCTACCAGCCTCTGGATCAGTGTTGTTCCTATTTGATAGCCTCAGATTGAAACCACTATCCACTGCTTCAAGAAACAGTAAGAACAGAAAGCAACACATCATGAAAAAGGCCACACATTGATTCAATGACAAAAGGTAAATAGAATGAAAAGTGGTAAAAATACAAACTTTTGACTTGTAATAGACTTAAAAAAGCAGAAAAAGTTAATGGGCTATGTTGTTTTCTTTGTCTGTACATCAAAATATGAAATTAAGGAAGAACTAGAAGAGAGAAAAGGGTCTTATCATATCATACATGAAAGAAGATGCGAAGGAACAGGAAGGGAAGCCATCAAGTACTTGTAAATCATAGCTTGTCTTTCAAGCTCTCTCCATTGAGCACTTGTGAAAGGAGGATACCCTATTCCTATTGAAGCCGCCATTCCACCTGCTGCTGTGACCAACACAAACACAAACGCAAAGTATGTTCAGAAACTTGTACAGAACTTTTTATGTTCTGACCACTATTTATTTTTCTATATATTACTGATTGATGGATGGAAAACAATAAGAAACTAGCCTTTGAGGGTTGTGTTGGAAGCAGAAATGTTGTGAAAAGGTTGAAAATTTAAGGATACACCGCCATTAGCACCTAGAGAAGAAGAATCACCCCCAAAAGACATGTTGTATGTTGTGGGACCATAACCATCAGCAGAAACAGAAGAAGAATCATGATTATGAAAGAATGAACGGTGGTGATGATTATTAGAGAAACCTTCAAAACTCTGCACCGACCCAACAACAATGTTGGTTTTTTTTGTAGGTTCCTTGTGTTGAACGCGAAACTCACCCATAACTATAACTAAAATGAAACCAAACACACTTTAGTGAAAAAAGAAAACAACTTAACTTTCTTTGTTGTAATGTTACTTACTTACTTACTTGTTATATTATACCAATAGTAAAAAGATTCAACCACTAAAATTAACTTTTTCAGGTAAGGAAGATAGTGGTGTTTATGGCATATGGATTGAAGTGTAATTTTGTATATATATCTAGGAGCAATGAAATGATAATGCATATGATATGATAATATATAGTATAAATGCTAGGCTTGAGGCATGTTGATATGTATGTGTAAAGAAGACAGGTGTTGGAATGGAGAGATTTATGATTGTGTTATGGGTTGCCGCCATTCTCGGCCTTTGATTTGCTTCCATGCTTCCAACATTCGCACCAATCCACTAGCAGACAAATTGGTAAAAACGAAAAAAAGGTGAGTGACTTGTTTCTTTCTTCTTACTCTTTCTCTCTCTTATCCATTTTTTCATCTAACATCATTATTATGGTATCTATCTATCACTTTCTATATGTAAGGTTAAAACCAATATAGTACACACAAAAACTAGGGGTCCAATTACAGTTTAGTCCCTCATATTTTAATCTTTTCACCAAACTTGCCTCACTATTTCAAAATCATCAAGTTTTGATCTTTTCTCAAATATTTGGGCTAATTTTCTTTTTAAGTTAAAAAACATGATATTTGATATTTATTTCATCTTTATACAGAAATTAAGGTAAATGGATAATATGTTGTATTGTTGATTATTTTTAGATCGTAAAATTAATTCTCTTAAATACAAAATCTATTGATTTAAGTGACGCTATATTATTTTGTACGACTCTTTGTGCTAAGAATGTCATGTTCAATTCAAACCATACTTCATCACCACATTCAGCATCTTAAACATGGAAAATTTTATACAATCTAACAAATAAATTTGCATTTAACAACAGAAACACAGACCATATATAACGCAAAAGGGGTTTAACAATAAAAGCAATCAACAGATGCATACTCGAAAACAAGGATACATTCCTAGTGCATGACCAAGGATCCTCTTTCGTTTATGAAGATGGAGAGCATCCAAAAAAACGGCATTCACCATTATTTGCAATCAAAAAAACGTTTACAAAGACGTGCACCGACTATTAGGTGGGTCAAGTTCAAAGAAGGCATACGATTTAGGGTTTCAATTCTATCGATGGTGAGTATGATATAGTTTTTTTTTCCTTTAAGGTTGAAGAAGATTTAGTGGAATATGACTTAGGTGAATTTATGATTTAGTGAGAAAATAGTGTCTTAGATCATTGTATTAGAAGACATTGAGGCTCAAAAAATATTCAGCGATGAATTATAACTCTTTTCTTTTTTTAAAAAAATAGCATTGATATCTGGCACAAGTCTATATGTTCGTGAATCTAACCAATGATGAGATGCTTAAAAAATCAATTTCAAAATGATAAAATAAAAATGTACAAATCATTTTATAGGTAAAGTTGTCTCACATTTAGCTCTATGTTGTTTGTGAGTTTATTTTCACACATATGAGGATGTCAACCTCCTTTCAATTCTTTTCACTTTTATGCTTTCGTAATTTTCCAACTTCACCAAAGATGTACGAATCAAACTGCTTTTGTCTTCTGCTATTGATTAATTCAAAAGACAAAAAAAAATAATATGATTTTACCTATAATAACAAGCCAGAATGTTTGTTTTGCAAATAAATAACAAGTCGGGGTATTTTGTAAAAAAGAAAAAATAACATGTCATTTGGAGCTCGAGATTTCAAGTTTAAGTTAAGTTAGTGAGGTAAATGTAAATTTATTTATAAAAGTTTTTATAACTTATCTTTTCAATCATAGATCGGACACCATTCCTTCACCTTAAAAAAGGCTATAAAAAAATAATAATATAACTTAAATTAGACTATTAAATGATCAAAAAATTCTTATTGCATGTTTGAAATCACAATAAATTTGAACAATTTGCAGTAACATTATTCCTTTACTATGATTTTTTTTTGAACGGACTTATACTATGATTTTGTTGAAGCTTAAATTATAGTTTTTGTCAAACGGTGGCTCAATATAATTATTTCAAGCTCACTGTTAAATCATTAAAACATTGAAAAATACATTCACCTTTTCTAAAGTTTCTCCAAATAACATAGACACTCCCTTTATCTTATCAAATGACATTGACCTCCCCTCTCGTTAGAAATTTTTGTTGTAATTTTTTAGATAATTTTTATTTCAAAAATATTTGTGTGTTAAGTGATTTGATCATGTGAAACTATTAAACTTAAGGATTAACTTGCTTACTTGGTCAAAGAGTTATGTGGCATTTATGAAAGTAATAAAGTCTATAATATATTAGATGCCTTTCATGCTTAAAAGTATGAACTACCACTAACTCATCAAGTAATTTGTTGTCCTCCATTTTCTCTTCCACAAAAACAAAATAGTAATACATGTATACCTCAACAAAAGAAGAATTGTTTTTCTTCTCCTCCATTTTACTTCCTGAGATAAACATTTTTGTCTGATAAATGTGTTATTCTTGCTTTTCTGTTACCTCAATAACTATCTCACTGTTCTGTTACCTCTATAACTAGGAGAAGGCATGTTGAATTACGGGGAGATTGCGCACATTAAGGGGGATAAATTTCAAGGACAATCCTCGTGATGCCTTATGTTAATACTAATGTTTTCAATTATGCAGGTTTACCTTCTGGTTTGTCTTGCAGAATATGGTTCGTTGTTATTTGAAGTTGCGGTTTTTGTGTTCAAACCAATATTACCGACGCATCAGGTACCACAAAGTTAAGTTGTCGACAGATGAAAAAGAGAAATGTTACCAAGCCTTTTCTTATTCCTTTCACTCTGTTTATAAACAGTATACCTACCTTTTCAGTTTCTCTTTTCATTGTTGTTGTAATTTGTTTTCATTTTTTTCATCATCGATGTTGTTCCTCCATGGAAACATTGGACAACAGGTAAATCATTGAGTATAGTTGTTTTCATACTCATCCTTGTTCGTTGCATTGTGTATCTTTCATCATCGTTTTCATCCTTCCTCGTTGTTGTTTTCATCTCACCGTCATTTTCTGCATATTCGTGGTATTTTGTTCAATGTTCTTTTTTGCTCGCCATTGTTTTGAAGCCATGTTTGTCTCGCCGTTGTTTTCGTCCATTTCACTCTCATTCTATACATATAAATGATATGTTTGTTTTGATTAATTATAATAAATTACTACGACCATTCGCCGTTTTAAATTCATATTGTAATTAGTTTACATAATAAGTTCATATTGTAATTAGTTGTAGTAATTAGGTCCTGTTGTAATTTAGATTGCGGCGATTACTTGACTAACTCTATCATATGATGCATTTATTCATAAATTATTGCAATACTCATCTGATGTGTTTCTTTTGTTGTCATTTCTCTTGTCATGACTAGTTGATGCCTCTTGTTTTACTCATTTTTTCTTTTTACCCCACTTTTCAAGTTCTTGTGATAAACCCAACCCAGGATGTGTGCATTTGATGGTACACTTTGATGGAGAAGTGAGTATCCCAATTTTGAATATTGATCCCAATAGATACTCTTATCTTGATTTGGTTGACGACATTACGGTGTTGGCTAAAACGGTGTTAAGTTTACAGGGAAGGTTTTTATCTATTTTAAGAGACCTCATAGAAGGTTATTGACTATTATAAAAATAGAGGAGCTGTATTTTTCTCTTAAAACAGCTAAGTGAATGAGAGTAAGATAGACAACAATAAATTCTAAAGGCGCACACAGTTCTACTTCACTTAAATTTTCAAATATACACAAGAAGAATTCAATGTCCTTTGGTGAGCATCTCCAAGATTCTTCCATGCAATTCCATCCAGCTAGCCACTTATCTAAAATAAACGTTTTGGTATATAAGGTTGAGACATGTGTTTAAAGTTTGACTTATGAACAATATTGTTCTTGGCATACTTGCTGCCATATAAACATGTGATGTTCACATGGAATTCATATGAACTATAATAATGTTAGCTCAGTGTATGCAAGTGTTTTTTATAGAGCAAGTAACGTAGTAAATGATGTGTAGACAAAGACATTCGGACACATGTAACATCAGGATCAATTAACGTTCTTTTCTAATCACTGTGTTGTTAAATATTGGGAAGTGGACATAATCGGATCAAAGTCATTACTACTGGTACTAATACTATCAAATTATGACGTTATTTTTGTTTTTTTATTT
>Ga0099826_10001203_pt1 | contig 15041 bp, 4 predicted proteins | sample Mtrugardesep15_FD_76830 | JGI IMG/M metagenome (GOLD analysis project Ga0099826, IMG submission 76830) | Root nodule microbial communities of legume samples collected from California, USA - M. trunc garden sep15 | ecosystem: Host-associated > Plants > Roots > Nodule | place: USA: California... | reverse complement strand
CTATGAAAGGTTCATTTACTAAAATCTAGAATTTTTTAACATGAAATAAATTAAATATAAATTTTTTAAAACGACAAAAGTTTAAGATATAAGTAACAAAAATATAGACGTAGAAATCAATTTTTTGCGATATTTTTTCGGATGAACTTTTAATAACGTTCTTAACACGCCTGTAAAAAATTGTTGAAAAACTTAAGAGTTTAAGCATAAATTAAACAAATTTAGATTGAGTAAGGACTAATATTGAGTGCAGTAATTTTTTGTAGAGATTAAAAAAACTATTAAAATTAAGTAAAGACTAAACTTAAAAGGTCGCAATTTTATGGGAACCAAAAACATATTTAACCCTTATTTTTATACAATAATCTTGATCACATCACATGGCAAGTGTCACGTGACCAATGACCATTGTGAAAACGAGAGAATGTTTTCAGGAAGATGCTCCCTTTCTGTCCCAAATTTATCTCCCCAATTAATAATCAAATAAAAATATAATGGACCATCACCCCATGCTAGTGTTAAATTTTGTTATCAGATTTTGCATGTGAATGTGTCGCCTTAGTAGGAAAACGCACACTAAATAAGCGCAGTGATGTGCAATGTGTTCTATGGTTTTGGTCTACATTTTGAACTCTCCCATGTGAACTCTTGTACAATTCATTTATAATTCAAAGACAAGTTCAATAGATGGGGTCTTGTTTCTAATTCAAACAACATTGACATGGTCCAATACAATGATTCATTTATAAACACACTAATCAAATCCATACAATTTATATCACAAGTTTCTGTTCATCCAACCTTTCTTGTTGCCCATATTCTTATCTTTATCCCTTCAAAGAAGCCTTTTGTATTGGCCATATCTGCCTTCGATCGATACTTTCAATATTTGAATTGAAAGGACAGAGAAAAAAAAAAAGACATCTATAAGAATAAATTTGTATATTGATGCAAACATTATTTAGCCATAAAAACCCTATATACCTTTTATTTTTACATTTCAATGCATGTAAGAACTTTGTATCTGTCTTTTTTTTTTTACAAAAGGTAACTTATATTCTTTCATTCAACATAATAGAACTATAATCTACGATGGAATCAAATCAAAAACATGATGACAAGGATACAATTTTGACTCCCTTACTAAAGTATGAGTGATAACTTTTATTTCACTTCAATCTTTGCCTTTTAAAAAGAATCAAAATGTCAAATATCTAAAATAAAAAATAAAAAATTGGACAAATATACTGCACTTAGCAAATCGAACCGAATTGTTTGTGTACTTTAACGTGCCGAACTCAAACTAAAAATATATTTTGTGTCAAACTCGGACTAAATTTCGAACTGAACCGATTTTTATCGAGTTGAGCTCAAATAAGTTTAAATTGACTCGGTTTATTTTCAGCTCCAATGATATCAGAACCAAACTATAAATTTAAACGGGTTGGTTTTGATTGAACTCCAATTTAATCAGATTCGAGTAAATGAAAATTGAGTTGGTTTAGATCACTGGACTAAATGAATCATCCCGACACATGAACACCCTACATGAGGGTACTTGTGGTGGGGTAAATTGTGAATAGTTTTGAATAGTGAGCTTAGTATTAAATGGATTGCTGATTGCTAAAGAAAGTGTGTCTAATGAGAATTCGCTGACCTCGTACGACAATATGCTTGGATTTTATTTTTTTTAAGTAATGGGGAGCACATAATAATTTTTTTTTAATATAAAACATTATTTACACTTGAATAGAAGGCAAACGGGTAATAAGTTGCGCCGCTAGACCTTTTTAGATGACAAAATCAATCCTCGTGAATACAACATTCATGGATCTAGGAGACGTAACATTGCTATGCATGAACTTTTGAATTCTATGCAGAAGATCAACAGCCTCTGGTACAAGGAAACCAAAAGTGTCAAAAGCAAATGGTATAAAAGCATGTTGATTGTCAGAACATGCTTTCTCATGTTTAGTCACTTTGTTTGACGCAGCTTTTAGTGCTGCCTGTCCTACAGTAAAAGGTCCGACACCTAATCCCACATGTGCTGAAACCCCAGTCAAGTCTACACAAGCATGTTTTCCACCTACCCATCCGTACACCATCACATCCGAAGGCCTGAGTGTTGATCTTCTATCTAGTGGGTCAGTCAGAAAGTTCACAGGCGCCTCCTTCTTTACTAATATCCCCGCCCGTCTGAATATATCAAAAAGTACATCCCTAACAAAGTCATGTCTGTACTTAAAGCCGTGAAGCTCCTTACAATGAACGACATGCTCCCCAAAAGTATCCAGGCACGCCTAACGACAAACAGGGCACACCTCATCAATAGAAAATAGTGGAATCATAAAGAGATATCTAAAAATGGGCGATAATAATCTCTATGCCAAAGTGAGTGGCTTGTTTTAATAATCTTTCTATGGAGAAGAAAAGCATTTTATTCCAATATGATTCTAATGGTGTAGTAACGTTCAAACAAATATTTGGTTAGTGTGGTTAATATATGTTTTAGTGAAAGTTGAACTTGAATGAATGATTGACTAGATCCTTAACAAAAAGAAATTATTGACTACATCCGCTACTTATTCTCAGCTGGTTTTTGGATTAAGAGGAGTCAATTCCCTAGATCAATTACATTGATTTCTACGGTAAAAAAATTGCATTGATTTCTAAACATCATCAACACTAAAATATTTTCTCAAAAAGACTGAATTTAAAACTCTACAATACCTGATGTGTTCAACCCCTAAAAAAAAAATGTTAAAAGTGTTTAAGGACATTGTTTAAGGAATGTAAAAAAAAAATTGAAATTACAAGTCAACATATGTAAAACACTAAATGTAAAACACACAACTTTCTATACAAAATGTAGTTTGTTCCTTGGTTGAATTAGATAAGTTTTTACCATGTTTATTCCTTGACTTGGTTGAATTAGATAAGTCAAGGAATAAACATCATAAAAGAGTAAACCAATAAATTAGTCCATATCTTTGTAGACTCTAAGTATGCTCCATTTAGGGGTTTGGATGCAAGACATGTGGCAAACAAACATCTAAGGGCTGAGATTTTAAATTAAATTAAACTTTGAATTAATTAAAAAAACAAGAAACACTGATCCGTTCTTCCCCTTAAACAAATCGCTTCCTCTTCCCTTTTCACCACCGACCTCTTCGCCTCTCCGCCGCCACCCTCCATCTCCTCCATTGAAACCACATATATCATTATCGTCGCAACCCTTTTATTCTTCAAGCATTTCCATTTAACTCTCGTCATCGCCGCCACACTCACTCCTCCGATCGCCGTAACAGAAAATGTCGAGCAATAAACGGAGAAGGTAACTGAAGAACGATTCAGCAAAAAAATAATCCAAACTCCGAAGAAATAAAGGTCGTTGAATCAATTGGTATTATAAATAGATTGATTGAGATAAAACCTGGAGAAATATTGTGGCAATTACTGAAGGCTGACATGTATGATCTAGAGCGGATGTAAAACCGTTTATTGAAGATTGGAAAAGGTTGAAAGGACAATGGTTTCAATGGCGGTGGTGAAAGGCGGCGGCGGAGAGAGGAAGAGGGCGGTGGTGAAAAGGAAAGAGGAAGCGATGTGTTAAGGGAGAATGTATGAGTGTTTCTTGTTTTTTTATTAAATAAAAGTTTATTTTTAATTTAAAATCTCAGCCCTTGGATGTTTGTTTGCCACATGTCTTGCATCCAAATCTCTAAATGGACTAAATGGAGCAATACCTAAATGGAGCATACCTAGACTCGTCTTTGTAATCTATTATCAATTTAGTCTCTAACTCTGTTAATATTTCAAACTAGTCTCTGTCTTTGTTAAATTTTTCTCAATTAAGTCTCTAGTCATGTGACAAAAACTTAAAAGGCAAGGACCTAATTGAGAAACTTTTGATAAAGATAGGGACTAGTTTGAAATATTAATAGAGTCGGGGACTAATTTGAGAATAACTTGCAAAGATCGGGACTAATTTGGTTGTTTACTAATGTTTTTGTTTGGTTATAGCTTAGTTATTATTGTAAGGCACCCTTTTTAGTTTAGAGCTTCAATATACATTGTGTCATTGTATGGTTTTGGTGATCTTTGGTTTTCAAAAACTCTTATTTTAATGCTTTGATTCGATTCATACTTTGGTATGCATAAACTGAACAAATCATTTTTCTACCTGTTTGCTCCGTTTTTCATTGGAACTATGATTTGAATCACATTTATGATGATTCAAACCATTCTTCATCTAGGAACCATTGAATTGAATCATAGTTCATGGGTATTGAATCAATCTTCATAGTAACCCAAATTTCAGTTTTTGTACTATTGATTTGAATCAAGGTTGTAATGAATCGATTCAAATGTGTATTTTCATTTTTATTTTAAGCCAAACTTGTTACTATCTCTCACCACTATATATACTTACATCCACTTATTCTCTCACTATTTAATCAATTTTGTAAATATATATATATCTCTCTCTCTCTCTCTCTCACCAAGGATCTTAAGAAAAAAGAGGTAGTTTTCACCTTTGAAGATAATTGTTAGGGTTGTTTCTCAAACGTTCAAGGTTCAAGGGGATTGAAGCTAGAATCTTAGCAAATAAGATTCATTAAAAAAAGAAGATCAAAGTATTGCATGCTAGCTTTAGATTCAAAGACATTTGAATCAACCTAATTTATCTTTCAATCACTTCACGTTATTGATATCATTTTTTCAATTGATTCATTATATATCAAATAGTTTTATTACTTGTGATAGCTTTTCTTTTATAAGGTTAGATTTTGTTTGAGATTGTACTTGATTTTGCAACTTGATTCAGTATTAAGTTTGGTTCATAAATATCAATTCATTTGTGAATTTGTTGTTCAAATTTGAATTGTATTATTAACATTGCTTAGTTAGTTTTATTGAAACACAAGTGTGTAGTTTTCAATAGTCGTTTTCAAAACACGCTTCCAAGAAAATTTTGGGAAGGAATCTAGTCACCCCCTCTAAATTCAATTTGTATACATCATATCAACCTACATAAAAGTTAGCATTTTTTATTGCTTAAACGATGCTCTCGTTAGCATTGTAAAAAAAAATAAAAAATACCCAATTCGCTCACTAGTTTAAGAAACTTAGTGGCATGCAGACTAAAATCTTAATTCAAGAACATTTCGAATGAGGTGATTTCAGTCTATTTTAATTTAATCAATAATCTATAATTTGAATCTTGTCTTAGAAATGCATTGTTTTTAAAATTTAAAATTCGTGAGAGAAAAAATTGTCGTATTTGTCATTTTATCTAATTTAAGAAATTGGTCTTTAGAATGCAACATCAATAAAAAATAATTCATATGTTTTTGGTGACCAAAAATACTACATTCTTATCCCCAAATAGACGGAAACAGTGTAGTATTATACCTTTTCAATTGTTTTTAAATTGAACCAATGTTGTTTTTCAGATTCCATTCAAACTTGATTTTCGAGCAATGGATATTGGACAGTGAAGAAATGTTGGTGACATTAAATTACCAAGCAGGGTAATTAGTCTATATATGTGTTACGATGATATGATAACTACAACAAGGCCAAAAACTGTCAAGTCTTTTTCACGAAAATGGAAAAACAATGGTCACATGCATTCATCACCGTGTATACTATGTCATTTTCTTGTTCCATGAATTTTGGGTATATATGAATACGAAATGTACACATCTTTTGTGTAAGATTATGAGAGTTATCAATTTCATGCTTTAAATCATTATTGCATCATGACCTAAATCACGGAGATGCAGATAAGATAGCATCTTTCATTAGTCTATTTTATTCTCTAGAAGTTGCTAGCATGGTAGTTACAATATAATGCTATTTTTCTCTTTTATTTGACTGTTTCTTTTTCTTCTTGTTCCTCTCTTTCACGTTTCAATTTCACAACTCTTGCTTAATTTTTGGGTAATTGGATTAGTCACGTGAACTCTTTAGTGGTTAGTGAATCATTGCTAGAAATAAGTATGTAAACTATAGAAATTTTGGAAAAAAAAGTTAAATTCTTGTCAAACTTATTCATTCAATTCGGTGATGAAAAAATTTGTAAAGAATTTTGACTAAATAGATATTTTAGTCATTCAAATTGTAAGGGTCGGTAATTTAGTCACTCAAATATTTGAAATAAATAATAATTTATTACCTTAAATTGAAAAGTATCAGTCAATCTAAAATCTTTTTGTTTAAAAAATGAGGCGTAACACAAGAACTTTTGACGGGTTCTAAATTAATCGATATTTACAATTTTAACGATTAAAATGTCCACATTTTCCGGTCGTTATTATAAGCAAAAATTTATTTTTTTAAGTTTATTTAATAAATGATGTATATGGTCTATATAATAAACCACATACATAATTTATTAAATAAATCTAAAAAGTAGATTTTTGTTTATAATAGTGATCGAATGATGTACTTAATTGACGGGTTTTTCTTTCTTATGATAAATTTAAGCTATAATTTCAAGCATTTAATTGTGAATATTACGCATATTGAATTTGTTTTAGACACATAAAAATGTTTTCTCCAAATGTGGAGCAGCAGCTAAGTTGTATGCAACCAATTGGAAAGAAAATAACATCTTCCCCCCAATAACCAATTTTGATAAAAAAAAATTAGGAGACCAATCTAGATGTTTTGCTTTTAAAATGGGTATAATGATACATTAAATATCCATATTCAAGGGTCACGTGACTACATCACAAGTTGAATCCCTTGGGCTTGTGATGTTTCAACCATACTATAACGATATGATAATAACATATGATAGATGTTTCATCCTTCCCTCTCTTTCACATGTTCCACATATTTAGACATTAATTTTACAGTAGACCACATATTTATTTTCTATTTTACTACTCTTGATGGCAAAAATTTATTAAATTTGGCGGGATGAGCTTTGAATTGTTATTCCACGGTTTATTTTAGAAGATACTCAAGAATGAAAATCAATAATAGGATAATTGGACAGTTGAATTAGCAATAATTAGCACTGTTTAAGCTCTATTACTCTATTGATTTGCAATGTTTTGGATTAACAAATTTGTGTCTGATTAGTTGAATGAGTTTGTTGCGAAGTAGGTCAATTAATTAAAAGATTGCCATTTAGGTTAATTACATGGCTGATTTAAATCTTTACAAATGAAACATTCCTAATGAAGATGTATGGGAGCTCACTACTAAACCTAATGATATTTGGTGTAGGGATCTCATTAGTAAATATGGCAGAAACAATTATTTACATTTATCTATTCCTCCCCAACCTTATGATTCTCCTATGTGGCCGTCTTTTAGTCGCAAAATTGGAACTCATGGGACCTTTATTTGGGACTTGACATGGCTTCGAGAGAGGGTCTTTCAAACTAATTATTGAAAGTAACTTGAAGGATCTCATTGACATGGTTATTAACAATTGCAAGATCAACGAGACCTTTCCATCCCTAGTCTAAGATATACAAGAGTTTCTTTTGACGCGAGATTAACATACTTAGGTTATTCATATTTAACGCGAATGTTTTAACGGACTAGCAAATTCTAGTCTAACATTTGATTTTTGTAATCATCTTGTTTTGGAGACTCTCCTATCCTAGTAAGCTTCATAGTCTCTTGTTTGATAACGGGGCTTTACATGCCGTTTAGTTTTTCGTTTTTCTCTTTTGAGCATTTGTCTCTCTATTGTAACCTAAAAAAGGTATTGACAAATAAGAAGAAATTATATCATTAGAAAAATGCTTACAAAATGATTAGACAAATCGATATAGCCTACATGCTTGATCTAGTGTTGATTTAATTTTGCTAGGTCTCTTTTTGTTTTTAGAGTGTATTTTTTAAGTCTCGTTTTGGTTGATATAATGTTGTTTCCCGCTTATCAAGTATCCTATTTTATTTATATTTTACCTTTATTATCCTTACATTTTAATCTTCACTATAATATATTTATCATATCTTTATAACCTTTTTCAAACAAAGAAATAGTCAATTGTTTATTTTTCACTATTAATCTAATTTGATATTTATGATGTTGAAAGAGCTGATAACATGACTCTATCCAAAAAAAAAAAAATAACGAATTTAATTCTTAAAATCACAAATCTAAATTATAGTTCAACCATATGAGAGAAAAACCGGATGTCTCGATGATTAATTTCAAAATTGAGTTTTAAAACCATATAAGTTTTAAATTCCCACATGAAGAAACATGTGCCCATTGCAATGGCCTGCAATACATGTGGTTTGAGCATGTGCTACTATTCTAAACCTACCGATCATTGTTAATATATGTTATAAACTAATCTTAGGTATGTGGTGAATCCATAATGTTGGGGAACTAGCTATAGAATTTAGGATTAAACACGTAAAGTCATATGATTCCCTTCTACATGTTTTACTTTGTATACGTACGTGGCGTTTGATGCATGTGACTGTCAGACTATGATGCAGAAATTGAAGTAGACACACAGATTTGTATAACCCGGTGAACACTGCATAGTGGATCATAATTTTATTCTATTTAGAAAAAATAGTAGCTCGATCCGAGTAGTGAAAATTGACATCGCATTGAATTTATGTGAAAATTGACATAACATTGAATTTATGTTCTCCAAATTTGTGTGTTCCACATAATTTAATGATGGATTGTATTTAAATTTGACCTACAACTATGAAATATCAGAAAACAGGTATTAAAACCCACATGATATTTGTAAAAAAAAAATAACCACGGGTTTTGTCACTAATTACGATCCAACACTAATAATTAGTTTTATAGTTTATGATTGATAATTTATTAACCAAAATAATATTTGACGCTATAATAGTTTTTTAATGTTTACAATAATTTTTTTATACTAATTAATATGATAATAAGCAAGTATTTATAAAAATTAATATGACAGTAAATCAGTAAATAAATACAATAAGCGACCGATTTCCTTCAACAACAAAAAAATATAATGAGTGACTGATACAACAATGTTGATACGACAATATTAACAAACAATTTTAAGATGAAAGATTATTTTGATTAATAAAATATACAATCATAAACTAATTTAAAATTTCAATATGCTCGAAGACTATTGTAGTCACTCTCACGTATCAAGGGACTAAAATGATTATTTCTCTTGTAAAAAAAAAGATTATTTCTCCAAAAATTAATCTATGACTTCTTGGAGCTTGTATTATAACGTTAGTATTGGTATAAAAAGCGCAGAGTGATAAGGAAACTCTCTTACAAGAGCCAAACAACTCCTTATACTCTTCCAAACTCTGCCGCCAAAAAAAATTCACAAAACGCACCGTTTTACACTCCTTCACCAGTTCACCACCGTTCTTCTTCTTCTTCTCGAATGCGAAGACACTAACCTCGCGAAAAGACGACAATGTCCTCACGTCGCCACTCCCTCAGCGGCCCACCGCAACTCACCGCCACCACTCCTCCCAACCTCCGGCAACGCGTCATCACTTGCCTCAACAAACTTTCCGATCGCGACACACTCGCCGGCGCCACCGTCGAACTCGAATCCATCGCTAAAACCCTAAACAACGACTCTTTCTCCTCGTTTCTCTCATGCATTCACAACACAGATTCCTCCACGAAATCACCGGTTCGTAAACAATGCGTTAATCTCTTAACTCTTCTCTCGAAGTTTCATGGTGACGCTCTTTCGCCATTTTTGTCGAAAATGATCTCTACTGTTCTTCGTCGCATTCATGATCCGGATACTGTTGTTAGATCTGCTTGTGTTGAAGCTGTGGCGGAAATGTCGTTAAGGATTACTCGACCGGCGTTTGCGGTTGCGTTTTTGAGGCCATTTATGGAGGCGTTAACGGTGGAGCAAGATGTAAACGCGCAGATCGGAGGTGCGTTGTGTCTTGCGGCGGCGGTTGAGGCGGCGCCGGAGGTGGATGTGGAGTTGTTGCGGAGGAATACTCTTCCGAGGTTGGGGAAGGTTTTGAAGACGGAGTCGTGTAAGGCGAAGGCGCCGGTGTTGGCGCTGATCGGAAGCGTCGTATCAGTCGGTGGTGCCGCGAGTCGAGGAACGATGAATTGGTTGGTTCCGTATCTTGTTGAGTTGCTTGGAAGTGAGGATTGGACTGTGAGGAAAGCCGCGGCGGAGGCATTGGGGAAAGTAGCGTCCGTAGAGAGAGATTTTGCGACGCAACATAAGGTTCTTTGTTTGGAGTCGTTGCAAAATCGAAGGTTTGATAAGGTGATTTGTTATTATTACTTTTTGTTAAATATGATTTTAGTCTATCTAAGGTAATTTGTTATTATTATTTTTTGTTTAAATATGATTTTAGCATATGCAATTGTACTTTTTTTGGTTTTAGTCCCGGTGAATTTTGTTTGGATTCGGTTCTTACAAATTCAAAAGTTGTTATTTTAGTCTCTGATGTCAGCTTATTGAGTAAGGTGGTGTGGTTTTGTGAATTTACTAACCATGCCACTTTGCTTAATAAGCTGACGTTAGAGACTAAAATCAACTGTTTTTAATTTGTCGGGAAATAAATTAAACAAAAATTAATTTAGAGGGATTAAAACAGAAAAGGACTAAAATTCTTCTTCAGAAGAAGAATATACCCTCTTGAAATTGGTGATAATGAAAAGGAGAAAAAGGAAATGAAAATTAATAGTGTTGTTGAATGTCGATGTGATTATGGCAGGTGAAAGTTGTTAGAGAGACTATGAATCGTGTGCTGGATATGTGGAAGGAAGTAAAGGATGTGTCTGAAAATGTTCCTTCTCCTATTAAGTCTGCATGTGATTCAGTTGGTGAGATTTCTTTTGTTTAATTGTTTTCATTGATTTTAATTTAATTTCCTAATAGTGATCTTTGTAGTTCATGAATATAAGTATTGTTGCACTAAGATTATGTGCAAAAATTTGGAATTGCCTTGAAGTTGTTGAAATTTTTGGAATGGGTCTTTTGTAAAATTTTCTGTATAAAATTTATCCATGCTTTTTTCACTTTGTTAAAACACCAAAATGATGAAGATATTTCCATTTTGGAATTCGGAAAGATACCTTTTGACTGGTTTTTTCTGAATTTTTAACCATTGAAGGAATGAATGAGGCTTTAATAGCTGCTGGTGTAGTAATCTCATTGTTCTTTATGTTTGCCTTTTTTTTCATAGGTACAGATGACGGTAACGGTCGATGTGGGACCAGAAGTTCACCCGTTGTTGGCTCTAAATTTTCACAACCAAAGAAAATGGTCCCTTCAAACAGGTCCCCTCCATCTACTGGTTCAATTTTATCCTGTGCCAAAAGAGTGAGTCCTCTAAACAATAATGACAAGAATTCAAGAATAGGGATGTTGCATCAGCAGGATCATAAGAAATTATCTGATGAAAAACTTGAATCTCCCGTATCAAAGTCCTCTCTTTCAAATATGACTAAGGAAGATGATATTAAAAGGTGTGACTTTGAAGTTTCTAAGCCAGCACCAAATCAGAATGCGACAAATTTGAGGGCTGATGTAAAGCGAGTTTTCGGTAACAAGATGTCTGACGAGAAAATCCGGAAGTTTAGTGGTTCAAAAGCTCGTGTAGTTCCATGTTATGATGATGACGATCTCGAGACAGATGTTACTGTCAACAATGTAAATGAAATTTGTGAGAGCCCACAAGATGTTGAGGATTTGTCTTTGATTCGGGACCAACTTGTTCAAATTGAAAACCAACAATCAAATCTATTAGACCTGCTCCAGGTATATTGCATCATGATATACTTTTTACTTTGTTGAATCGAACTTGTTTAGGCTGGTTCTTTTCCTGTGTAATTTGATTTATTTATATTGCACTTTTTAATTCTTTGTTTATCTAGATATCTAACAATGTTTGACATGTTTTTCCCCTTCCCATAGTTTTTATCGTTGTCGTTTATTATCCTTTTTGTATTTTTTACCTTCTGGTTCGGGATGATTTTTCCTTCTTGGATTATCATAATATGATAAGCTGCATGTATTAACCAAAAACTTGATGTAGTAAATCGATCTCTTACTTTATTGGGCTAAAATTATAATTGTTGGAAATATTCCTATCTATTTTTTGGAGATATGATTATGTGTGAAATGGTAATGAAATGAATGCTGCATTTCTACAGTATCTATTTAGAACTACCTTTTTCCTTGTATATAAGCAATTTTTACCTGTAGTAAACTGTGATACATAATCAATGGTTTTTCTCAAAAGCTTATCTGATATATATTGGATATGATGAAAAGCTTATCTGATATATGTTCCTACCAAATTTTATTTTAAACAAATCTTGTAATTATATATTTCTGACTTGTGACCTTGTCTTTATTTGATTATAGAGATTTATTGGAACATCCCAAAATGGGATGAATTTGCTGGAGACACGCGTACATGGTCTAGAGATGGCCTTGGATGAAATATCTTATGATTTGGCAGTATCAAGTGGTCGGATTTCCAATGCTGATGCCATAGAAGACATGTGTTGCAAACTACCTGGTACTGACTTTTTGAGTTCTAAATTCTGGAAGAAGACAGACAGTCGGTATACAACATCAAGGCTTTCTTTTGGAAGCTCAGCATCAACTAATCTAGTTCATAATGCAACTGATAGAAATGGAAGCAAAGAAATATTTACTACAAATAGCAAAAGATTTCAGCATCGTAGGGATGAGGGTGGAAGTTTTATGAACCCACTGGCAGAAATTCAAAGTAATTTGAAGGGGAGTTCTGGGCAACATTCGTATAAAATCTCTAAAAACTTTGTTCAAGATGCTGGAAGTGCACAAAGTAACAGTTCCAGCAGATTTGATGGTGTTTCATCAACTATTGAAGTACTGAGGAACCAGAATATCAGGTAACTACATTAGTGACTTTAGGATTTATCTTGAGACACTAATACTGTCGAAAATTACATTTTGTGCTCCTTTTATTTCAGTTATGTAATTGAATTATTTGAGGACTGCACTTTTGAGTTTGGTGTATAACTTATTAAGTGCAATTTAACAACTAGTTTGTATTGTTGTTTGATATCCTAATCACTACATATGAGCTACATTATTGATATTAATAAGACAGTTGCTAATGATTTAATGTTCTGTTAATTTTTTTAAGAGATAACTTATGATTTTATTCCTTGTGTTTCGCCAGATCATCTGCGTAGAGAAGACATCGTGTCAATGGCTATTTTATTGCAGCAAGCATCACAGACTCACATCGGATCACTAATTTGCTGAAATCAATCTTCTTGTCCAAACTGCAGTGCACAATAGTTAGTTGCCTTAAAACGACTGCTAGTAAATTATTGCTTAGAAGAAAGGTCTTTTTTTTTTTTCTCTCTTAAATTAATCATAGTGAGACAGAATCAGCCATGTGTGAATTTGGATGTAAAATGGGAGCAGGGGTTTTCTTAATGTGTAACATAAATGTAGAAATGTGATGCAGACATAGGAGTTCTCTAATATGTATCGTAATTATATTATTAAATTAGGTATTTGGGCCCTTTGCCATTGGCAGTAGATAGAAAAGAAAGTGATTATGCTGTGTTCAGAAGAATTCCACATCTAAGATATATGGTCCAAAACAACTTTTTGAAATAAACATGATAACAACTAGGGTAATAACATGTGTGATCCACGGGTGAAGTATGTGCTGGTTGTTTGGAGGAATACAGAAATAATACAGAATATTAACATAAAACATGTTACACATAACTAACGAGATAGAGTAAGTGAGTAACTGCCGTCAAATTATTAGGGACCAAAAAAGGAAAATTCTGGTTCATGGAAAACATGGTCCATGGTGGACCATTATTAAGAACCATTGAATTAAGTAGGCCTGCTGATTTTTATGATGCACAAGTCATAGGTAGCTTTATTCTCTTTCTCACTCTCACTTGCCACCACTTGCAGCACCCAAAGACATGCTTCCGCCAACCTTAACATCCGTGCTCTCTCCGCCTGTGGAGCCACAATGGTGTAGAGGCAGAGTTCCCAGCTAATCGTGCTGTGGGTCTCGGATAGAGGTGGCGAGTTTTTATGTCATTGGAGACAATGAGAGTTGGTCACGGGGCTTGGTGGTGTTGGGGTTGTATAAACTTAAACCTAAACATGACTTTCTTGTTTTAAACACGCATTGGCTACGTGAAAACTTATTTGAGAACTTCATTTCAAGCATTTTGTTGAGCCAAGCTTTGTAGCTCTAAGCATGATTGAATGTTCAATTAGAAAAGTTTTGCAAACACAACGATTTGCTTTCCAGTACTAAGCATCAATGAGTAAAAATAAAATAAAAAAATATCTTAACATTTTATCATCTTCAAATTTATCAAGATGAGCTAAATGTTTTTGATCCATATAGATATTTAAATTTTTCGTTTTACTCTCCTTAAATTTTTTCTAGGATTTAATCCCCAAAAAAAATTTGTCCATGATATTGGTTTGTGTTTTTAAGTCGAGTTGTGTATGATTTTTAAATTTTTGAATGAAGGCTTCTGTTTTTGTTGAGTTAGTGATCTGTTGACACCAGAAGTAAGTCTAAAGACTTGCACACCAAATCTCAACCATTAAGAGATTTAGTGATATGTTGGCACCATGTGTAAGTCTAAAGATTTATTATTTGTGAATAAAATTATTATTAATAATCCTACATGGCATGCCAACTCATTATTTTTTAAATAGAACATGTAAAAAAAATATTAACTTGTAAGCGCTTTAAAAGATCAACAACAACAACCAAGTTTTATCCCACTAAGCGGGGACAGGTACATGAATCAAACGACACAATACTGTTTTAATGAAAACCATGTCTTTCTCCAAATCATTTATCGTTAGATCCTTCATAATAGTTTTTTTTTTATAATTTTTTTAGGTCGACCTTTACCTCTAGTGATATGACTTCCCTTCATCTTGTATACTCTCCTAACTACATAACCACAAGTCTTCTCTCTTGGTTCCTAAACCACTAAGTATAGTTTTCGTCATCGTTTCTACTAAAGATGGTACCTTAACTCTCTCTCTCTCTCT
>Ga0099826_10001201_pt1 | contig 15048 bp, 14 predicted proteins | sample Mtrugardesep15_FD_76830 | JGI IMG/M metagenome (GOLD analysis project Ga0099826, IMG submission 76830) | Root nodule microbial communities of legume samples collected from California, USA - M. trunc garden sep15 | ecosystem: Host-associated > Plants > Roots > Nodule | place: USA: California... | reverse complement strand
TTTCTATTTGTTAAAAAAAAGTTGAATTTCTATGTCATTCATTTCTTACATCATTAATATGCTAAGTTAAGGTGACTCACAAATACAAGATACTCAATCCGTTTCAAAATACATGTCTATTTTGGAGAAATTGTTGTAACCAAGAAGTCAAATAAATTTTGTTACTTTTGATGAAATTATGTGTGTGTTTTCTATAATACCCTTAATCATTTATTATTTCATTCTATTTTTTTCTCTCTATAATAAATATATAAGGGTATTATTGACAAGACAATAATTAATGTTGCATTGAAACTTGAAATGGACAACTATTGTGAAACAAAATTAATCTTCAAAATGGACATCTATTTTGAAACGAAGGGAGTAATTGATTAAGATATGTTGGAATTATTGGATTGGTGTGAATCAACGTATATATAACTGTTTTTAGTAAAATATTTATTGATTCAAATTTGAAGAATACATTAAAAACAGTACAAATTTAGCATTGTTAAAACCAAGAAGAATGTTTAGAGAATAAACTTATAGCACCGGAGTTAATAGTATAAAACGGTTACAAATATGACAAAATTAAAATGATTAGAATACACATGTATCTGAATTTATATCGTTGACGTTCAAATTAATGATTGAATTTTTAAGTGATTGAAACTGATACGTCAATTGAATCAAACAAATATGTAAAAAGATAAAATAAAAAAATAAAAAAAAAATCAAACAACCGTACACCATAAAGAAGAGCAAAACAACGTCCAAATTAACGAACAAAATATCTTTAACAGCCAAGTCATGAATTCGAAGTAATTGAGAATTTATTAAATTCTCTCATTAAAAAACTATAAACAAATAATTGTAGTACACATAAAATCTATTTAGTATTCGAAATGAGTTTCTCCATTAAAAGTAACTAAGGGATGATAATTTATATATCCATCAATACCAATCAATCAAATATCAATCGATGTATATTACTAAAGAAGCTACCAAGTACGTACAAACAAGTCGCAAACATTTGAGTTTTGACACTAAGTTATGCTTACATTTTCTCCTAAGAAATAGTGTATATATAATCTTAAATATGAAGTTTTCTGATTTTACTGAAATCTTGAATATGAAGTTGAATACATATAATATAATATCTTCAAGCTGACTAAGATGACAAATTAACAGCTCAGATTACTATAGATATGCTGACTCCGCATTATCAAAGAAATAGTATATTTTTATGTAAAGATTCTGTCAAAAAACAAAATTATGGAAAGATCTTTGAATAATTTTACAGTATAGTTTATTTATTCTATAATTTGGGCAATGTGACAATTATCATTGTAACTAGCTGGTCCAGCTCACAAAAAGGCTTTAGTTAAAATGCATGGATAAGGAAAGGTTCTTCATGTGAGAGTTGATAAATCGCTATCAAGAGGGGGAATATATTGACGGTGGCATTTAATATGGAAAAGGAGAGTTCTTTCCCATGCATTATGGGAAAGTAAATCTTAACCATTAGATTAAAGAGGGATACTGATTTTATCATAGTCTTTCTACACTATAATTTTTCTCTTTTGTCTTCAACCTTACCATCATCAACCAACGCCAATAAATCTCCGGTACCACCGATATTATATTAAGTAATTACTAAAACAAGTAATTACAACAACTATTTTTGTTTCTTGTCAAGATGATTGAACACAAAACACAACCTAATAAATGTTTTCTATCAATTACTGTACTAGATAGAAATCATAATGTAATATCATGTAAATTTTAGCATCACCATTGTATTAAACCATATGTTTCTCCATGGATACCCTTTTTCAATCATCTTGAACTTTAACCCATTTCCGTAAAAAAATTATGGAAATTGAAAACAAAATGGTATTAATAAGTTTGGAATTAGCATGATGATAATAGTGAAGGACTAAAGATTAACACATCAGTCATGGTTTAATATAAACGAGGAATAGAGGGATATGGGTTTTAAAAAAAAGAGGATTTCAAGGATGATTTTGAGTATAAATTTTAGTTTTCACGAATTTAAAATTAATTAAAATTCCCACTTTTTAGTATTTTTAAAAATTGATACTCTGATTTTTCAAGGGATTCAACAGGCACAATCCAATTATTTTCAACAACGGATTATTCTGCTAAAAAATATATATGATAGTCATGTACTATTAAAAAGATTAAAATCAATCGAACATGAGAATTGTCCATACATTTCAATCAGTCGATGTATGAGAGAATCGAACATGAGATTTTGAGAAGGAGGACACTCCAATATCTCAATCAATAGCGAAATTGGCATCTTTCATGGTAGGATTGTCCTTACATTTCAATCAATCATCTATCTCATGCCTAGGCTGGGAAACTAATATGAGGGGGCTCACAGAAGAAAAGTCATCAACCCAAGTGAGAAAAGTAGGCCTCTTAGAGCATAAATATGGAAATTGCTCTTTTCACTTAAGAAATTGCTCATTCACACCTGAAAAATACATTAACACCTACAGCGATAGTTAATTGATGTTAGGTGAGCGATAGTTAACTATCGTTGATAGCAAGCGTCAATTAACTGTTGCTAGAAGTATTAATGTATTTTTAAGGTGTGATTGAGCAATTTCTTAAATGAGAAGAGCAAATTTTTATAAATATTGGCTGAAAAATGAGAGTGTCTCCAGAAAGCCTAAATTTGTTTGTCTGGGTGTCTTGCATGTTTGGCATGGCAAGAGAGTATCCAAACTCACCAAAGTTCCTCTGCACCACAACTCATTTTAACTAGCATTTGCTGACTTTTGACTTTTTTTTCAATTGATAGGTGAAAATGATTATTATCACATTATTTTATTAATATGTGAAAGATTAATGAGAACTATTTAAAGTTTTAGAAGAGCGATATGAATATTTAGAAAATGTAGTTGAATGATTTAAATAATTGAAAAAGTATAAAATAATATAATGTATTATATGAGACTCATTTATACCACTCATATACAGTCCTAGGTCAGTTGACGTCAGACATTCTCAAAAGGATACTATAATCTATAATGCTTTTATTGCTACCATAAACTATTACATTATATATTATATATGCATTATGTGAAAATATTGGAGAACCTATGCATACATAATAATAATTAGTTTTTCTTTACTAAAAAAGTAATTAGTCTTTTTTACTCAAGAATAATAATTTGTTCGAATTTTTTTGGGTGATTTTTGCAATCTTTTAAATATCTAACGAGTATTCTCATACCCGAAGTATAAGAGGAATTATTTATTTCTTTCCATGTCTCCCTACCTTTATGTCTTGTGCATGAAGAAGCTTGCCCCTATGATCCAAGAGAAGGTCCAATATGGCACCTCTGGCTCCCTATTAAAATCTCCACAAATGTCCCTGCAATATCCCATTTGTAATTATTTGATGATTGTCTTTTGTTCTCCAAGGCCAAATCGTCCCAAGAATGTTAATCGTATTATTAAGGTACCAACACTTAACAAGGAATTGGCTACTATTTAGGTCCATGATATTAAGATGCGGATTGACAACATTAACCTAATATGAATGTAGAGAATACTATCCTTTAGGCTAATTTTAATTTTCCTATGCTTATGCTTGGCTTACTAACTCTAATCAAACTTTTGTCAAACCAAAATGTTGGAAGTGTCTTTGGAAGCTTCAACTAACAGAAAATGTGAAATTCTTTTTGGTTGCAACATCAGCATTCTTTGAGTAATCCAGGACTAAAGGGATTTATAGGTGTCTACGATTATGTTCAAATATATGTACTTTTTTTTTATAATTTCTTGTCGATAGTTTTTTTTTACTTCATCCCCAACAACGTATAAATAAAAAAGTACATGTATTTGAATATAATCGTAATAAAATATTAAAAAAATAAAAATACCCGTAGTTGGTATGAATTTGGATCAAATATACATGTAATTTTTTGTTTTAATTGGTTGCAAATGGAGTTTTATAAAAGGGAAACCGGTTAAGTTATAGGAAGAGTCAAGAGGAAGCAATGATAAATTGAAGTTTTGGATGGAAAAAGAAAAGTTTGTCCTTTAACAATATGTATCTTTCAACGGAAATTCTATTATGGGCCTAAAAAAAAAGTTTAAAGGAAGATCCTCACCCTACTTCTAGAAAATTGATAGATTTATAAATAAATAAATAAATAAATAAGAAGAATGAATGTGTATTTTACTTAAAATGATGTGAGTTCACATTTGTACCATCTTTTAAATGTAATTGACAAAGAAAACACAAAAAGCAAGGTAGATAAACGATATATATAGTTTTCCTTAATTAGTTATTTCAATGATAGTACTAACAAGCCAGATAAAAAATGCATGAACCAATTACTCTTTTGGGCACTATTTTGATGTAAGATATAGGGACAGTATAATTGGTTGTGCACCTTATTTCTGAGGGTAAAAGCTAGGAAACAACAAATCAAGCTATATATGATATGATATAATGCATACACCAAACTTAATATTAATTATAGGTAATTATATATATAATATAATAATCACCATAAATTAAAAGTTTTATAATTAAAAGCATGATCATGATGATATATAGTGCTAGAGACCCCTTGCAAGCATTTTCTCATAATTCTCAATGGATTGAAGCCTTTGAATCACAAGTTGTTTCCTGAAATTCTTGATGAAGGCATCAGCACTTGCATTGATGTCTTCTGTAGTCTTCCTCTCTAGCTTCTTATTTGTTTCAAAGGAGTCCTCAACTTTCTTTACCTCATTATGATCATATGATAATGAAGTTGATGAGTTTCTCATCTTCTCCCTCATGTTGGTGGTGACCTTTTCCTCTATTTTCTTGAGATCTGATGATGATTGGTTGTAGCTCCTTCTCATGTTGATATGACTTTCTCTAATTGAATGTCAAAGCCTAACTATAGCTTTATGGCATGTGTTACAATGGAATGGATGCTTCATGGACAGACTCATGTGCTTCCTTATATATACACAAGAGAGATAAAGATTAATTAATTAAATGTGTACGGATAACTATATTATATTGGTCCGTGTAAAATTAGACTCATCTTTTAAGTAATGTCACGAGTTTAAGTTTTGTTAATGAAAAAATGTGGTTGAAAGAAAAAACTCAATTAAATATAACTAATTTATTTGACGAAGATTAATCATTAACAAATTCAGTTGATAACTTATAGTTAATTACTTAACAAATTTGTAATATAAAATTAGACATTTTATATAAATATTTTTTTCTCATCAATCTTTGTGATGATTTTTCACCTTGTCCCCACACAATGGTAACACCTTCAAACCAAAGTTAAATAAAAAAAGGGGACAAGCAAAAAGGTGCTGAGAATATCTACTCGGTTTGATATGCTTAGCGTAGTAAATGGGTATGGTGTCAATCCCATAGGAAAAAATTACATTAAGATCAATTTGTCTATTTGTTGAAGAAAGGTTAATGCTTCCTCAATCGGTAAGAATGACCTCCATTTATATCCCATTTCTTCAACTATATAGATGATATTTTTAGTTTGATTAGTGTTTTGGATTGCATAATTTTTTTTAAAAAAATTATCTTTGTTCTTGGTTTAAGGCAATAGTAGACAATATTAACTATATTTTTTTAGAGTGGTACGTTTATCATATTTTTATCTTTGTCTTCTTAACAAATATTTTAAAGGCACTTGTTAGCAAGTATCCTAAAGATATTTGTTAGATAATATATAGAGTGTAATTAAAAAATTATACATATTGACAATATAAACATTTGAAGCTTATAATACTAATGAACTGGATTTATTTATTTATTTAATAATAATGAAATTGCCTTTTCTGAAGTTTGAAGGCTTCAATAGTCAAATAGATTTTAATAAGCAACTCATCATTAGTCTCAAATGAAACAGTTGTGCCATGTGAAGCAGATTATAGTCAATTTAATCTTGCGGCTTAAGACACGGTCCTGTGGATTAATGCCTGCTTGGAAGATGGTTAGGATGCTAGTAACACCAAATTCTTAAAACCAATAGGGAACATTAAGTAAATAAATAAGTAGTAAATTATATAGATGCAATGCATGCAATAAGGTTCTTCAAAGCAATGAATATTAAATAATGAAGATAGGCATGTGATGCCCATCTGTGGCTTTGATTGAGAGACATGGGAAGCTGCCGTCCCACATTGGGTTCTGAATTATGTCCACATCTCTACCATTTCTTATGCATATTTTAGAAATGCCAAAAAGGTTTGTTGAGAAAGTTGTCTCCCTTATTTAAGAGCATTTTCAATGATGTAATTCTTTGTTTAAGTGAAATCCTCGTTATCATTTTAAAACAACTTATTCATTTTTTTTCCTCTTAAGAAAAAATTATTAAGAACTTATGACGGATCTCAGAATATTGATAAAACGAGTAATCTTCTGTCACCTTCTCGTCATAGTTGATCAAAACATATCAAGAAAGATTAATGAGATCATGAATACACTGAATCAAGATAGAGGTAACCCCATTGAACTTACAATCGCCCTTAACCATGTCCACTAGCACTTGGGTGTCACTTTCCATGATGAGTTCTTGAAATCCTTTTTTCTAGCTATCATCAACCCTTCGTACATACCCCACATCTCAACATGAAGAGTATCACACATTTCAATCTTTCAAGTATAACCTATAAGTCACTAACCGTTAGAGTCTCGAACAAGGCTCCACAACCCACAAGGTACACTGACTCCTTATAAACTTCATCCATAATTAAGTTTGACCCAATCTTCTTGCGATCTCTTTCAATCGATACATCTCAACTTTCGATACATCTATTTGACCCTCTTTTATTTTTATCTCTTTCTTTATATTACTTCACAACATATATCTCACATGTTCTGGTCAATGTATTTAAAGGAATCATCCTAATTTATTTTAACAACTTCATATTGAACTTTATTAATAAAAAAAAAACTTCATATTGAACTTTAATGATATTGCCTCTATCTCTATCATGACTTATTATACTTATTCAAAAAAAATAATATCATGACTTATTATACTTTCTCATAAAAAAATAATTTATTTGTGTCTCTCTCATAAAAAAAACACTAGTTTCACATGTGTCACCAATACTTTCCCACAACTTCAATGTGAATGAAGTTTGGATTTTTTTATTTGAAATATGGATCTTGTTAACCAATGCTGACACCATTTAACATTCTCCTTGAAATATTGATTCGGTTCGGGTCAAATATCAAGTACTGGTTTTGAATTCAGTTAACTTTTGTAAACCGAACATGGAAGCAGCGCGGCGGCTGGTGTGGCGTTTACGTTCTCTTCCGATGCCGGTGCTCTCAAACGGTGTCGTATCACTCTCATCTCCTAGTTGTAACACCAAAATTCAACTATTAAATACCAAATTTTCGAAGTTCGGTTCAACATTATCATCACCTTCTTCTTCAGTTACAGCATTACCAAGGAAAACTATGAATAAATTGCCCTACATTGTAAAAGCCGGTGACCCAGTTCTGCACGAGCCTGCACGTGACGTTGATCACAGTGAGATTAAATCAGACAAGATTCAGAAGATTATCGATGAAATGATTCTTGTCATGAGAACAGCTCCTGGAGTAGGTGTTGCTGCTCCACAAATTGGTATCCCCTTAAGGGTATGAATAAAAAAAAATGAGCTTTTGTTTTTGTTGTTGTTGTTGTTTTCGGACACATATGATTACACTCAGTTATGTCATTTTCTCAAATTATTATAAGTGATACTACTAGTGTTTGTGTTATGTCCCGTGTTTGTTTTTGTGTGGGTGCTTCATAGTTTATATGTCAACACGTAAAAATGGAGTAATTGTGTAAGTATCATGTTAGACATGAAATGGACTCTTTCCTTTGAAACAAAAACTATAATGTGGAGACCTTGACCGATCTCCGCATTATTTTCTCAAGTTTTTTTTTTTTTTCTCAATGGAGAGAGTCTTGACCCTATTGGACATTGTTCGGTACTTTGAGGTCGGTGCCTCAAAGACAAGACATTGATGTTTGGGACAACTATAAGAGTCCCACATTTGATGTGAGATGACATGAACAAGTGTTTATAAGTTGGGGTGCCCTCACCTTACAAGTAGATTTTGTAAAGTTGAGTTAGGCCTAAACACAAATTTTAAGATGATATTAGAGCTGCCTCCAAGATTGTTTGGACCATATGTCATCAGGTTTCGCTATCGAGCCACCAACCATTTATATTCGTGCACCAAGCCCAATAGTTTTGGGCGTGAGGGGGTGTGTTAAAAGAGTCCCAGATGGTTTGAACATGTGTTTATAAGCGGGGGACAGTCCTCACCTTACAAGTTTTGTGGGGTTGTGTTAGGCCAACCACAAATTCTAAGAACGATTGAATAGAGGAGTCCATGATCTAGCCAAGAGAGTCTATGACGGCTGACCAGGACACTTGTCCATAGGATGGCTCTAGCATGGCCGACCAGGGTACTGGAGTGTCATTAGTTAGTAGAGTAATTTATCCGTACCCCACGTGCCATGTACGGCCACTCTGGTCGTCATCCTCGTTGCTGACAATGATTGGAGACGCCCAGGAATCTTGAGAATCCCTAGCAGGGGGGAGCATTATAAAAGGAGACTTAACATTTAGGGCAAAGGCATGTTCTACACACATATTTCCATAAATCCTAGGTAACCACTCGCTCATTAGGCGCTGAATCCTAGGACTGTGTTCTAGACTAGAATAGACACAAACACATGTTGAACACCACCCACCTTTAGTGTGAAGTGTCGCTGTGTCGGTTTTACATAGGTTGATGTTGTTGGACTTAGGCATGTTTTTCCTGTGTTTTCTTTTATGTATGCAGATAATAGTTTTGGAGGATAAAGAAGAATATATTGGTTACAACACAGAGGAGGAGACCAAAGCACAAGACAGAAGACCTTTTGATCTTTTGGTATGTATGTTTCCATATATGATATGTGAATCAGTGAACGAATGATAGCTTCTTTTTTTGTTACTTGTAAATGAATATTAAGAAACTGCCTTTGTGGATCACCAAGTAACCTGGGGTATGCAATGCAAGCTAAAAATCCTTTGATAAATAATATAAAAGATTCTGGAAGCATGAATTGGACTATTTAACTTATATATCGGTGGTGTATTGGCTGAAAGAAGAAGCTTTCTACAGCTTGGAGTCATTTGGAAGATATAAGAATTAATCAACCAACATGCAAAATTTAAGATAAATCATCTGACAACATTTGAATAATATATACACATTTTCTTATGATCAGTATGAATATTTCTAATAATTCTAATAATTACTTGATTGCATTTCATTATACTACAATTAATTGCTATTGCCTAATTGTTACCATTTTAGACTCTCCAACAGTGAAAGAGACTCCCTGTATAGAATTAGAAAATATTTTCCTCGCTCAACTTAGTAAAATTATCTAGTGGTAATTCATTGTTTCTTCTGATCTGGCATTGGAAAATGAGCATATACATTAAATACAAACACTAATTTGAAATTTGAAGTTAGCTATGAATTGCATTGCAGTCATTAAGATGCAAGTTATTGTAAACCAGAGGGGTGATCGAAACCTGGATGCAGCTACTCGGTCCAATTTCAAGGGCCTTTCACTCTCTAAGAAGTAGCTAATTATGTTTGATGACTAGTGCATGTTCAAAAGCTATCATTTGTTCATTATAAAAAAAGAAGCTATTTTTCATTAATTTATTGAAATTAAATTCATAGTTTTCTGATAGTTTTCTTTTGTACATGAGATATATTACTTGAGTAATAACATGCATTCAGTAGTTCTCTTCTTGACTGATGCAGGTGATTTTGAATCCCAAATTAAAGAATAAGAGCAACAAGACTGCCTTCTTTTTTGAAGGGTGCTTGAGGTGTGGCAATAATTTACCAACAATTTTTCATTTTTTGTTGCCATACTTGCAATTTCAATTCTGACATGCCATTTGTTCATGGTCATATTTAGGAATGTGCAAATCTTGGTTTCATATTTAAAATGTCAGTCTAAATTCTTGATGGTACACCGTTGGCCCTTTCATAGTGATGGCTTAAAATTTCATTAGACCAAGTTCATTTCTGACTTACTTTAGCAACAACAACAACAACAACCAAGCCTTATCCCACCAAGTGGGGTTGGCTTCTGACCGATTTTAGCATTATAAGGAAAATTTGATAGGATAACTTTGAAGCAATTACAACCAAATCATAAAATGATTTCTCTTAACATGTAGCTTTATGTATGTATGTGATTCCAAATGAACAAATTCTTCAGTGTTTGATGTGATGTAAGTTATTATTTTGTCTAAATGCTAAAAAGTAGCAAAGTCTTTATTCTCTTTCACTTACAAGGACTCCTCAACCGGTGATACATCTAAGTTGGCATCCATATAACCCAATGCATAGCAGAATTGCTTATGTTTATTTCAAAACATGGTTGTTTGCTTTCACATGGATTTTTTCACAACATAAGGGTTGCCTGAGTATACTCAGGTGGACTGTGATTAAGTTCAATTTACTCGACCTATGTATGTCTTAGTTTTAACATCTGGTATGAACTTCTCTTAGCTTTTCTTGTCTTTTTTTTAAACAAAAATGAGATCCAATATCCATCATCTTTTGTGGAGGTTGAGCTTTGCTGTACCAAATTTTCTTTAGTCAATATTGAAGTTGCCGTTAGTATTGTTGTGAGTTCCACATTCAATGTGATATGGCCCAAAAAGTGTTTATAAGTGGGAGGCATCCATCACCTTATAAACCGGTTTTGTAATGGGTTGAGTTAGGTCCAATCCAAATTCTAAGTAGAATGTACAAACATGCGTGTAGTTCACCAAAGAGGAAAGCAGCGTTTGTAACAAAACAATTGAATCTCTTATTATCATTATTGTGTCCTCTGATTGTAAATATGCCGTGTTTGTAAGAGATTTTCCTCTAACCTGATTAGACTTAATTGAATTTGTTGGATCTGTTATCAGTTATGTAATATTGTTTGTAAAGTTGTCAAAATTTGAAAAATATGGTAATTCTGGTTTGCACCATATTTTTGTGATTTATGTGGCAATAATGTGTGCAGAACTACATATATCCTAGTTACATTAACATCACCTACAATAACATTTTGCAGTGTTGATCGATTTCAAGCTGTGGTAGAGCGATACCTTGATGTTGAGGTTACAGGTTTTGATCGATATGGTGAGCCAATCAAAATAAATGCTTCTGGTTGGCAGGCTCGAATTTTACAGCATGAGTGTGATCACCTAGATGGAGCACTATATGTCGATAAGATGGTACCTAGAACTTTCAGAAGTTGGAAAAACGTGGATCTGCCTCTTGCCCATGGGTGCCCCAAACTTGGCCCCCGAGCATAAAACTGGGACAGCCTCTGATCCAAAACTAGTTTCATATGCACAACCTTAGTGAAAAGTTTACATTTTTTGACCTTATGATGTAGTCCAGTATCTGATCCATTAAGTTAGAAGTATTGTGTCAGTTATGTAATTAGTAAATTTCCTCAAATTTTTAGTATTATCATGTTGAAATCTGTTACTGCAGTCTGCTATTACTTTCTGATCAATTCATTAAATATAATTTTCAGTAATAGGGATTTTGATTTTTCTAAGCTTTTCTCAAATGACTTGGTTTTTTATTAGGCCATTCAATTGGCTGTTTATACCTCTTGTTCGCATCTGGTGTCTTATTCGACACAAGTGATTTTACGGAGATGCAGGAGAATTTGCGCTTACAATGCAAGAATTTGATACAGAAGTTCATGATATGTTAAAACCATTCAGACTTTTTTTTTTGTATAATTTAAATCGCCTTTAGATTGAGCCTAGTTTTCAGAGGTGTTCATTCAATTATAATGTATAGAAGACTACACGAGGCAAATGACAAGTAATTGGAATTTCACCAAAAATTGAAAGAGAAGACTATCAGAAAAACAATTCAAATGCATTGATTGCATTCATATGGATTATGGATCATTTACTTATCACCGCATGAGACTTTCCCTTGAATACCCTGCAAAGTAGATATCAAGGGATACATAAAACACCATAGCAATTATTTTTATTAAATTGATGACGTGTTTACTGTAAAAACAACTGATGTTTAAGAGGAAATAATTGAAACCAGAAGATAACAATATTTAAAATAAAAAAAATGCTGTGCTAAAAAATGATGTGTTTATGTCGCAGTTGTAAAAACATGAAAAATCATGAATCCATTTCACTATCGGGTCACACTCCAAATGTTCAATCCTGGACATGAAGCGTGTGTGTTAAAAGTCTCACATTGGAAGACATATGACTTGAGCATATGTTAATAAGTGGAGGCGATTCTCACCTTACAAATTTTTTTTGTAAGATTGAGTTAGACTCAACACAAAATTTTAATAGAAAACAAGATGAATAGGTGAAAAGAAGCATATCACGTGACTTTCTATGTTTCTTGCGGTAATTTTGATTCAGTAAAAATAAGTACATGAATATATTAATGAGTGTGATTTGCAACTTATTCCATAGAAGCGATCCTATGGAGATGCAGGAGAATTTGCCCTTGCAATGCACGCAGTTGGTACAAAAGTTGTTTAAAACCATTCAAATTAGTTTTAACCTGTTTTTTGTCAACTTTGTTTTTACCTTACAATTTAGCATTTTTTTTTTAGGCATTCATTCAATCGACGTTAGAGATTACACGAGACAGAACAGATAATTGGAACTACATCGGAAAAAAAAGATAACACTACCAAGAAAATAATTCAAATTCAATAATGCAAGTGCATGCATTCATATGGATTATGAATACAGACACTAATCACCATATGACTCTAACAAGACCTTGAATACCCTGTAAAATAGATATCTACTTGTTTTATTATGTACAAAATACCTTCTGTTCAGACAGAATTAATAGCAGGATTAGGCTCTAACAAGACATTCTGTCTAATTAAATCACTACTTGTTGAAAAGCAGGCAGGAGGGTACACATAACCCTGAGCAGAACCATGAGCTTGCCAACAATAAGATCTTGTATTTCCTCCAAAGTATGATCGAAGAAAAATATTTTCCAGATATAGTCCTTCGCATGGAGAAGAATCACTGCAGGCAAATTTAATGGTTTCTTCGGTGGCCGAAGTTCCTTGAATATTAATGAAGGATATGTTCCCCACTTGAACAGCTGAAGTCTGCATCACGATGCAGGACATTACATTCTTACAGCATAATATCTTCAGTTGAATTAAATTATTATGAAACTTCATTAATTTGAATACTTGTTGGAGATTGACAGGAATGTGTGTCACTGACATGATTATAATCGATGGAAATTGTGAAATCAGCTATTATATTCTACAAATCATTCGAAACTATATAGGCTATCCTCTCAAAAAAAAATAACTGTCACTATTAATAGTGTCAGTACATGAACATGCAGACATACAAAAAAACCCTGCAAAAATATCTTAAAATTCAATACCTGATTCTTGCATGGATGTCGTGAATCGCAGTAGTATTGATTTATTATTATTGGATTGGACACATTTTCCATTAAGATATTCTGGAATGTGATCTTGGAGGCAAAACCACTTCCACCCTAAAGAAAATTTGGCTCGACTCAATAGACTTGTCATCACTAGGTGAAATATAATGAGAATGAAAATGATACGGTTACGAAGAAAGTTACCTGCCATGTTTTGATTCTCACCCCATTATCAGTGTTGTAAAGATAAGCTCCATCAACAAGTACATTTTGAATCTTCTCCCATACGTTTGATTTTCCTAAGCTACCAATGCTGAAAAATAGGTTCAAGTATCGGTTGAGAATTATAGTACTTAGTGTACTGATGAACTAAAAGTATATATTACTTTTACCTTATGCCATGGCCAGGACCACATGAAATGTTTCTGATCCAGACCCGTGAAGAATTTCTAACTATAGAGATGCAGTCATCGCCTGAAATGGGACATAAGCAGTATATTTTTCTTCTTACACACTATGCAATCATAAAGTTTATTCTGGAACACTTGTATAAGACGGTAATGAAAGCAATCATTGTTCTTTCAATATGAATTTCTAAATGATTTACACATTTAGGTGGTGTTTCACTACTACATTATTGCTGTTTATTGTTCAGGTAGTACATGCATTTTTCTGCCTCTCCCTTACAACATCAAACTTGGTCTGAAGTTTGAAAGCTACAAAACAGAAAGTATCATGTAGGGAATTACATGTCTGTCATATTCAGCTAGTCCCGTACATTCAAAAATAATAACGATAATCATAAAACTAAAACTAAAACTTATCAGATGCCTACAAAGTTTATTCGCTGTTACGCTAGTTTCTTTCTGCTTATCTTTTATTTTACTAAAACGAGGTATCTATGATTCCTGAAATATGATTGACTATTAAACACCAACATATTATTACTATTTCAAGTAAATAAGATGTTACACTATCACTGAGATCTTCCAATATGAGTAACAAGTAACAACTAATATTGCATTAGATTGAAGTTAACACACCTGTTCTAATTACACTATCTCTAATCTCAACACCTTTTGTAGCACTAATGTGGATTCCATCAGTATTAGGGCTGGAAGCAGGTGCTAATACTTTGAGACGTGATGCAACAACCCGCATACAGCTAGTGAATGCGACGTGCATTTTTTGGCTATTTAGCACCATAAGGTTTCTGACTTTCAGACTCTTGCATCTATGAAAAGTCAAAGCCTGCAGGGTAAAAGTCGTTTCATATTTCAGCTGATAGATCCATAACTAATGTATCATCAGATTAGAGAAATGAACTGTTTTGCTCCATATTTTGAAGCGCCACTAACCGTTGGAGCAGGAAGACATGGCTGCAAAAGGAGATTTTGAAGTCATCATCGCTTAGTTAAACGGATGAATAAACTTCAACTACATATGAAAATAAGTTTCTGAGATAGCAATACATTAGTGGAGTTGATCTTGCAAGATCTGGACCACCATTCCTGTCCCATTCCATCTATTCTCCCTCCACCTTCTAC
>Ga0099826_10001198_pt1 | contig 15055 bp, 4 predicted proteins | sample Mtrugardesep15_FD_76830 | JGI IMG/M metagenome (GOLD analysis project Ga0099826, IMG submission 76830) | Root nodule microbial communities of legume samples collected from California, USA - M. trunc garden sep15 | ecosystem: Host-associated > Plants > Roots > Nodule | place: USA: California... | reverse complement strand
ACTGTAATTAGTGTCTTCGACTCTAAAAACACATAAGTATTCCTCGATTTTGACTCTTTGAGTTCGCCATGACACTAATCCTAAAGTCGAGGTTTAATCACACTAATAAGTTTTCTGCTCCTCTAATGAGTTTGTTTTGTGGAGAGCAAATCATCATCCTCTCTCACCCACAAGCTTAGCATGTCTTGTCAAGTGAAGTGACCCACAACATTTGACTAATAACAATATTTTTGTTGTTAGTTGAAGGAGTTAAATGTGTGACTTCCTCCAACTTCTATATTCATCCTCTCAAATCACCAAATCACTAGTAATAACAGTTTATTCTAATCTAACAAGTAATAATAATGATCATGATATGCATATAATCTCAATATAACAATTTATGCAAAAGCTACTTTTGAACAACTTTTTCAATCTTGTGAAGAATCAATCAAATTATAATGATATAAACTTTAGAAGTTGCTTCAACGAAAATTATAAAAACTTTAGGAAAATAGAAAAATTAAAGGCCCTCTTACGCTGTAGTTTCTTGGCCACCACCTTGAGTACCAGTACTAACAAAAAACCCAGCAGGAACACCAGCAAGCTTCTGTTCCTTCCACAACTGCCCCGTGGAATCGAAAAACCCCTTCATCTGCGCCGCCATACTACCAAACCTCGTCGGAAACCCAAACAACAGCCCATCAGCCTCCACCAAATTCTCAGCAGAGATCAAAGGAACCTCATCATTTTTCTCAGGTGCTTTCATTAGTTCCAACACTTCCTTTGGCAGTGTCTCTACGACACGGTACAAAAACCCTTCAACACCATCAACAGAATCAACCCCTTTTTTCAATGATCTTGCTAATGATTCCACATGACCATACATTGAGTAAAAAACAATGTAAACTTTGAGCTTTTTCACTGCTTCTGATGTTGTTGCTACATCTATTGTTGCTAAATCTATGCTTCTACTTGTTGCTTCATTTTGTGGGATTTGGCTTTCAACACTAAGAGGTTCATTCTCTTCTGTAGTTGGTGCTTTTTTCTTGCTTGGTATGCAACCACTTCCTTTCCCCATTGAAATTTTGAAATATCAATTGGTCAAAACTATTTTGGTAAGATAGTTTGTAAATGATGTACAAATAAAGCAATGATTAGTTTCTTCTTTGTCTTTCTTGCTAAACAAGATATTATGATAGAAATTGATAGAAGAGTGAAAGAGATATTGATTAGTGTGTATTATAAAACAAATGTTGGATTTATGAAGGTTAATTTGGATTATGTGATTTAATTTTATGTAATGGTAATGACAAACCACAAAAAGAAAGGGAAAAAGACAGAGAGGTGGGTGGGTGGAAAACAATGCAACGTGAAGGTGCTTGGATTAGACTTCACTTATATGAGCTGTTTTCATTTTAATAATTTAATTAACTAAGATAAAATGTGAATTAGCAAATGGTTTATTGGCTGGCATGCTATCTTGTGAATTAAAAAGACAACTTCATATTATTTATTTATTTATTTGTATGAAAGTTGAAAGCACAACGTGGTGTGAGCATCTTTTTAGGATATTATTTTTATTGGTAATCTATTTATTATTATCAATATTATTATTGTTTTTTTTTGAAGAATCAATATTATTATTGTTATTATGTCCGTTTGATCAAATTAAATTTTCATATACAGTTTTTTTTAAGCTTTTATTAAATATGAATAAAATATTGCTTTATTATTTTCATAAAAAATATATATTGCTTCACTTTTAGTACTAGTTTTTTTGGTTTGAAAATAGAGATGGTAAAAATAATAAAACAAAAACACAACATTTTCTCAAAGGAAATAGACCTCAATGCGTATAATTAAAAAATAGTAGAAATATAATATGGATGTGTGGACTGACTAGAGGTTAGGTGGCCTTTGAACCTTAACATTAGTAGATTAAAATTTCTTTGCCGGCTTCCAGCTCTATTTTTTTCCTCCTTCAAAAAAAGCTCTATTTTTCCCCTAAGTTTCTTTATTGAGATCATCATATTCAAGATGTGTCTCATCCTAAATATGAGTACATATACTTAGACAAAATTCAAAAATTGATTTTTTCATGTCGTAAAAGTTTAGTTCATTTCACTATACCTAATATTTGTGGGTAGCTTTCAACTATTATTCTCTCAAAAAAAAAACTATTATTAGATTTAAAAATATTAAATTTAAAAATTATTGATTTCATTTACCAAAAATGGATTAATTATATGGTGAGGAAGTAAGACAAATTTTATACGAGTTAGTTTCAACCATTAGATTAATAAGTTTTATTATTAGATCAAAAGTGATAAGAAATGATTTATTGATTTAATGGAAGAAACATAGTTGTGTATGATGCAAAACTAATTTACACGTACACATTAGACTAAGTTTAATTTTTTTTTTATTTCTATAAAATGATTATATTATTTAATTTCTATATATGTTTTTTCTTTTAGGGGATTTTATATAGGTTGGATGTCGATTTCCTCAAAAAAAAAATATAGGTTGGATGTCGATATTATTTTGCAATTATTGGTAAGTTACACCTAACTACTCATAGTGGTGGGAATGATTCCTGGAACAAATACAAATGAACAACCTTGTTACAAATTTGATTATTATTTTTGTATGACTTGGAAAAATTAATTATTTAGTCAACTAAGCCTTCATTTTTTTCTTCATACTTTTGTGTCACCAGTGACGTTTAATACTGATATTCACAGCGAATGTGGAAGATAGTTGCATGATGTTGAGTTTATCCCATTAGACTCTTAATTACTTCAAAAGCAATTGTTTTACAAAATAACCTTCATAAAAAACACATTATGAGAAGAAAAGTATTCGAAAATAAGTGTATTTTAATATAACGTTGATACTTTATTTCTGTTCTTTTTGTTGTTAGGTAGCATAATGGCTAGAACTCACCTTATAAGGTGAATAAGTGGAGTGTTTGGGGTTCGTTCGAACCCCAGTCTCTGCATATAATAATGCATTGTCCTACCGATTGAGCTATGCTTACGGGACACATTGATACTTTATTTCAATTCTCTTCAAATTATTATTGTGTTTCACTCACAAGAGCTGGAAATTGGGTTGCTCTTCTAACGGTAATAACGGTTGTGGGTTGTTCTTTTTGGTCTGGATTGAAATCTTGAAAATATCTTATACGTTTGATTGAAATATTTTGCAACTAAGTTGGTCAAATCATACAACTAAAGTGTAGCTTAAAAGACTGCAGAGGATATGCTTGATTTTAATTTTGGAGGAGACAAAATTTTGATTCTATAGATGTATAAAAATGATTTTGATATCTTCAGATGCTTAGGAACAAAATTGATTTTACTTTCAAAAATGATTGTAACTTGAGTTGGAATTTGAAACTTTTACCATTACAATTGATTTCTGTTAAATTTGTTTGTTCAATTCCGTTTTACACTCTTTTCTTCGACACATTCAACTCACTTTTAATTAAAATAAATTCATTCAAAAGTAATTGTCATCACCGTAAAACCAAACAAACACTTGGTTTACAACGTCCACTCACTCGTCCATCTCTAATTATTGGTCCTTTTAAGGTTTGAGTGCATATAATAAAAATTAATCTAGATATTTTAGACTTTTTTATACTTAATTCATTTAGTGAAATTAAATTTATTTAATGCATTTTTTATTTTACATACTTAATTCATTTAGTGAAATTAAATTTATTTAATACATTTTTTATTTTTCATAGGTTTTCATAGGTTTCCTCCACAAGAGGTAATCATATTTGAGACATGTCAGAGAGAGTGTGGGCTCCTCTCTCAGCCTAAATTCGATCTTTGGTTTGCCACATTGAAGGAGTTTAGACTCAACCCCCACTGGCATGTTTTTATAAGGGTGCAAGAAATCAAACATCATTAGTTGTATCTTGAATTTCTAAAAGAACCAAAGACTAGGGAGGAAGAGAGTAATCTTTATCTTTATAGAGAGAAAGTGACTGATAATTGAATACTTATATATTTAAATTTATATTGGCATACAAATGTTACAGAAGAAATCTTATGTAAGACTAAGACCAGCCTAGAGAAAGTACCAAAAAACCAGAGAGAAAATAAACAAAGAGGGAAAGGGGAAAAACTTGCAGTCTCAAAATGAGGGTAAAAGCATAATTCAAATTGCTCATAAAATGATATATTTGTTTCCTACACCTATGCATTATCACTAATGAAATGTACTGTGAAACTGATTTGAACAACTAAGACACAGAAACAAGGTTACCAATCTGAGCCATCAGGGAAAGGTTTGAGAGCATCTTGTTTCCCATTGACATAATATTCAACAACTGCTTTCATCCGCGGAAGCTTATCAGGGTGGTAATTCACGTGAATAATTACCGGTTTCAATTTACTGAGGTTAGCATCGTTCCTCACTGTCTTGAAAAGAACTTTGCTGTTCATAAAGAGATACATATCCATAGTTCTTCTAGCAGCATGAAGCCCTTCATAACCAGGGTGTGACGGATAAAAGAGTTCCTCGTTGAAAACGGCTTGGTCCCATGCAACCTCCTTGGAAAGCCGTGTCGCGACACGGTCCAAAAGCTCAATTGAAGGAATGGTTGGTCTGATATAGAAGAAACCAGAATTGTAAACCCAAATCCTCATGGTATGAGCGTATCGAGCCCAACCCATCGCAGGTTCGTCGAAGACATCGTTATAGCCGTAAGCTGTCATGTTATTATGGCCATCGCTCATGGACTCGACATCTGAATCACGATATAGATGATCAAAAGGATTCTGCAAATATACAATGTCAACGTCTGATAGGAGAACACCGTATCCCAACTGCAAAAATTCTCTTAGAATACGAAATTTAAGCCCAGAGACAGCATGGTTCCCTCCTTGTTTTCCAATAGTGTCAATACCATCATCCGGGTCTCTTTTGTAAAATGGGACTTGATTCGATTCACAAAACTTTGAAATCTCATCATCTAAAGCAACAACTAGATAATTAGTTATACCAACTCTCTTGATATTGGTGAACCAGACCTCGAGCATCTCCTTCACATTGGAATTTGCAAGTGCAACTATGATCTCTCTTTTAACTGCGATTTTCTCCAATATCTTTGCCAGTCTCGGGTTCACAGATTCATCAGGAACAACAGTAGGATTGGTTCTTAATCCCTTGACAGTACCAAAAGGTCCGGCTTTTTCTTGTTTACCTAATGCAAGAAACTGTTTTTGAGCCTGGTCTTTCCCTTGCTCTGCAAGCCGAAGCCTTTCGGTCAACTCCCTCACCTGTTTTTTCAGCTCAGCATTTTTATCTGATACTGCCACAAACTCTGATTTTAACATGTTGACTCTATCTGAAGATTCACATTCAGCTGAATTTGCCTGGCAAAATAATTCATGATAAAAATTATGTCTGTTATTCTTGTAAACCAAAAACCAGGGAAACAAAAACAAATGTTTGTCTATACAAGTCAAGGCAAAAGCTAGCTTTTTATGTATTATTCAAGAACACAACTCATAAACTATTAAGTACAACCACAATCATTGGACACGATACCGACTTTCACAGGTAGCACCAATGCCACCAATAATAATTTGAGAAAATAGAAGTTATTATATTTGTTAGAATGAATAGCAACCCCAGTTCAAAAGAAAACAGATATGAAAAAATAAAAACAAATAACAGGAGAGATTTGATCATCAGATTTGGCCAATTGCCCCTATGTCTCTTGATTGCATAGCAGCTGCAGTACCTTTTTATCATTCAAGCTTAGGGTTTAAATACTATGGCTCAATTTACAATATCACCGGTGAACCGTACCCACCCGCTTGAGCGACCTACCCACTTATCAATAAACTACGAACCATACCCAACAATATGCAACCACAAGTCTCAGTGTTGAAAGACAAATATCCAATACCCGTAAACTTTTGAGAAATGATATTTGTACAACCATTTTGGGACAACTTTTGGACAACTCTCTCTCGCTGTGTTTTTACTCTATCTCTTCATCTTTCTATCTCTATTGCTTTTGACCAATAAGAATAGAGAAGAATAAGGTTGTCCCAAAAGTTGTCGCAAAATGGTTGTCGGTGCTACATAGCCTATAAACCTTGTAACTTGAGTCTTAACTTAAGCATGTGTGAGAACTTAACAATATCAAGCACATCTAACAACCCAAATCTCCAATATAAACAAATGTAGGCAAAATGGCCACATTGAACTATAGATTCAAAACTACCATCACTTTTATCCCACAATTCTATAATTCAGAAACTTAATATATGACTATCAAATTCTAAACTTTCGAGTCAACGAAAATCATTAAGATCAAAACAATTCCACAATAACCCACAATTAGTAAAAGCATCAAGATCAAACACATACACAATTACACAAAACACAACAAAAACAGTAATCTCATAAGCAAAACAAAATCGAGTCAACGAAAATCATACAAGAGCTTAACATTCAAGACAAGACCCAAAATTCAAAAATGAAAGAAAAACACAAAAGCTACAATCTTTGATGAAAATAAAACCTGGGTTTTGGATCCAACAACAGGGATGCGACGATTTGATGCAATAGATTGAGAAACAAAGAAGCCATTGGGAAAAAAGAAAGCTAAGATGCATCCAATAAGAACTCCAATTACTACAGCGGTAACGATCCTTGATTTGCGTAGAGATTGAGGATTGTTTCGCATTAAGGGTCCTTCTCTTTCTCTGCGTCCAATCATTGTAGCTACCACCACCTCAAAGACTGAGATTGAGATGGTAGTGTTGTTCTTCGAAACTGATTTTGATTGAGCTACAAGATAATCAAATATTCTTGTATCAAATTGCAAGTTGAAAAAGAATGTTGTATTTTTCGATTAAATTAAAATACCATTCCCTTTGTTTTTTTGACTAAATTAAATATATCAACTTTTTCATTTTGTCATATTTGATAAAGCATTTATTTCTCTTTGATTAAGCAAATAAGTAGAAAGTTATAAATAAAATAATTTAAACAAAATGTAAAATTCAAAGAAATCAGAATTTTACCTTATTACCAAAAATAAAGTATTCTAACAAAAGTTGGTACTCCTCAAAAAAGATAAAAAAAATAAAAAAAAGTTGTTACTCCTTAATATATACAACAAAAGTGCAGCTTTTATTCTTTTTTTGTAGTAAACGTGGATTTACGTCGAAAAACGAAAAATTGCTAATGAGTTACACGAATATTCCTAAGTATATAAGCCCCAAAAATGTAATCAAAAAGAGATTTAAGATCCTATTAGGAGGAGTCTCCATAACATGAATTAATGTTAAAAAGTTCAAAGAGAAGTTAAAATTAGTCATCAAATTAACATTTCTATTTCCCTCCTACCAAGTATGATTGAAATGCACCCGTCAGTTCAAACTTTAAAGGGTCTTGTATGCAGCGCATCTAGGTGGGTGATTTGGTATTTATTTTAACTTTCCTTGTGATCGTGTCGACGAAAGTTTTTGAGTCACTTTTCACTTGAAGATGGTGGAAACCTTGTCTCCAAGCAAGCTGCATTTCCAAGTACATTCCTCATATTTCAGCGCAGAGAACGTCAAAGGTTCCAATTTTTGCGAGTAGCCTTTAATCCATCTTGATGTGTGCAAGTGTGAGTAATTATGTCTCACATCAGATTGAAAAGTGAAAGTTGAATACTTTATAAGTGAGATGACTTATAAACCTATTGCTTTAAGGTTTTGGGTAAGAGTGTGACGTCTTTCTCACTAGTGTAGTTGTTCTAGCCTCGATGTGAATGGTCCCCCGAACTCCCCTCATGACTCAACACATCTGAGTTTCGAAAGAGTCCACCACAACTAGTAAAACCTAACGAATCTTTGTAGGCTCCATCACATTTAAGTTTAACCCACCCCTCTTGAGGTCTTTTCAAACCAACAAAAATAGTGGGCTATCTATGATATTCATTAAAAGTTCGTTCATATATAATAATAATAATAATAATAATAATAATAATAAAGATTGTTCAATTTATTAAATGAATTATTTACATCTACATAAAATATAAAATAAGTAAATCATAGTTGTGTAACTTGAAATAATAATCAAGAGTATGCGTTTAGAATGAATTAGATTGAGAAGCGTAAGAAGAAAGAAAGAAAAAATTGTTAACTATCCGATTACCTGGGGAAGGATGCTCTAATAATATGGAGTTTGGTAAAAAAATTATTTCTTTATATATAAAATTGATTAAAATAAATAATTTAATTTGAGTTAATTGTTGAAATTGACCTTGTAATATACGCAAAGTTGAAAAAATGACATTGTAAAATAAAAAACATATATTCTAACCTGTAATTTGATATTCTTATTATTTATGACCTTCTAAAATACACGAAGTCAAAAATAAAATAAAATCTAGAGGTTGAATTTTTATATGATTTTTTATAGACACGTTAAGGACGTTAAAATAAAGCTTTACACAAAAAATTAGAATTTTTCAACAATGAAAAAATTAATTGAATTTTTAAAGTGGCAAAAACTCAAAACAAAACAACATAAATCTTGACCTAGAAATTGAATTTTGAGTTGATTGTTTGCATAGACATCTATAAAAATACATAAAAAAGTTCTCCAAAATTTAATAGCATTTTAAAGATGTTTTGATTTATTTCAATCTTTCAACAAAAATGTGCAAAATTGTTATTTTGTTCCGAGTAAGTGTATACTCACGGCTAAAATTTTGTTCTCTGGTAGGCATGGTTAGAACATAATAAGAACCTTCACCATGAAATTTTGGAGTTTTTCAACAAGAGATGAGTTAATTATGAATTTTTTAAGAAAATGATAACTACGGGAAATAAAAATTCATAATTAATTCGTCCATAGTCGGAAAAATTTATTTTTTTTGTTTGTGAAAAGAGCCATATTTTATTGTCCTAAACATGCTTAGTAAAAATCATGAAAAAAATTCAAATTCTAAGTCACTTTGTTGGATTACACATATATTATAAGGTCAAAAATATGAAGAATATCAAATTGCAAGTTCATAATGTTTTTTTTTATAAGGTCATTTTCAGACATCGCATATATTAATAAGTTTTTTTTTTTTACAATTAACCCTTTTAATTTTAATGAAATAATTATTTAATTTTTTTCTATCAATATATAATTTTAAAAAATAAATTATCTATTAAAAATACTACAAAAAGTTCAAGTGAGCTCTACGTGCTCATCAAGGTCATGACAGACCTCAAGTTACATATCACCGTTAAAGATGTCCTCACATCAACAGTGACAATTGAATCCATGATCTTGTGTGTGACTCTACTCCTTATCAACTGAATTAACCTTCATTGAAAATTAATAATTAAATTTGACAAAAGCTATGATGAGTTTAATATTATTTAAATTGATGTTTAACGATGGATAAAACTAAAACGTAAACAAATAATTAGAATTAAAATGTAGGGTTATATTTAAAAATAAAAAATATCTATGTATATATAATCAATAATAATCATAATAATAGATTTGTCTTCCAAGAGTACTTGGACAATATGATAAGGGATCACTTTAAACTTACCCAAATGTCATGGGACATTATTGGGTTTAAGTATAACTTTATGAATGCAGCAATATTAAATATCTTAAAAAGAAATTTGCCAATTATTGTTGTCTTATCCAGTTCGAAGAATTAGTGTGTAGTTATATGCAGAGGATATCCATGTCACGGAAAAAAATAAAACAAATATAATAGTAATAATAGCAGTTATTAGGAACGACAAAAAGAAATATAAGCTAAGTACCCTCAATTAGTGGATACAAACATGAAAGTAATGATACTTGTACTCGAAGTTTATACTGATAATTTAGAATTAAAAAAATTATATTAAACTTATTGAATCAAATAATATTAATAAAAATAGAATTAAACTTATTAACTCAAATTAATTTATAGTTAAAATTTGAATCCAATATGATGCTAAAAATATAAAGAAGTGATAACTTATTAAACCCTATTTAAAAATTTAGATCTAAATATAATATCTTAAAATGTGTAGATGATTTTTTTTTTTTAAAACCATAAAAAGTAGCTAGCAAAGTGTTAGGCTACAAAAATACATAGATAGCAATAAAGCAAACAACAAAAGGAGAGGAGAGGGACCAAACCAAGACCTCCCTAATGGTAAAAAAGCCTAAAATTAGGCAAGCCTAATCTATTTTACATAATAAAATCTAATGCAATCAGGGATCTCTAACTGGTATGCCGCAAATGTACGACTAAGTCAAATTTAGTATAAATAATTGTCGAATTCATAGAGACCAATTCATAAAGTACCGCTATCGCTATCTTTCATTTCTTTGTTTATATAAGGCTAGTTCATAACAATTTTTGTTTCGCGCGTAAAAATAAAATAACAATTTTAATTTGATAACAACAACGGGAGCCCAAAACAATGGTTTTCGCCTACCTAAGTCACTCACGTAAATTGCACTATTTAATTATGACGAGAACAAAATTTATTTGTAGAAAATATCAAATTAGAGATAGTGTCTTGCTTTCACAAACAGTTATCAGATTCTAGCGAGTATATCGCTACTTTCGTAGTGTTTAATTACATGTCTAAAATTCCATTTTAAAATTCAATAAGTTTTTGATTAATTAGAAAAAGTGCTTTCGCGACTTAATTTAATTAATAAAATGAATTTTCTAAGTCCAATATTGTTTCCGTTTTTTCGACGCATAAACAATATTTTTATATTCTTACTTTCGTATCAAAGCTTTAAAACAATAATTTTATCCTCGTTATAATTAAACAGACGTGCAATTTATATGAGTTCCGTTAATAGACTTGTTTTGAACTCAATTAAAACTACGCCAACATGATAAAATAATATTCTAAATCTATTTTAATGAATTCATATTACTAATCACTGTTTATTCAATTGGCGGGTATGCCTCGATTTTCATATTTATACTTTAAAGTTATTTGGCTTGCTTGAACTTGAGCAATATGGAAGCAAATGAACAACCGTGTTTTCAAAACATGTTTCACTTGCTTTTTGTTATCATGTTTGGTGGTGACACCCACTCCTTTGTATGGGTGTCATGTAATCTTTGTTAATTTTTTCTTTTTGGTTGGCGGCGACCTTTTGTTAGGTGTCTTGTTTATGTAATAGATATTGTGTGATTCACCACTTTTAGCACACCTTGTACAGGGTGAATCGCTTCTATATTCATTTTAATTTGTTAAAAAAAAAATCATATCAAAGAGCATTAAAAGAAGTAGAAAAGGACCGAACCTGTATTTGTAACTTTAATTAAAGAAAAGCAACTGCAGCAATTTATATGCGCAGCAAGTAGAAAAGATTGGCACGGCACAGTGAAAATAAGCAATTGGAATTAAGCACGGCAGTTGGAATTAAATGGCAGCGTGAAAGGAAATAACCAATTGGAATTCAACATGGCAGCAGCTTAGGAACATGGAGAATATATACATATCATTATTATAAACAAAAATTAATATTTAAATCGTGGAACAGAGAGAAGACAATGTTAGCTTGACTTTGAAGAGTATGAATCGTGGAACGAAGAGTCATGACAATTCCAGAGCTCTCGTCGACAATTTTTTTACCATGTGATGGACGAGCATCAACCATTGAGAACATAGCAAAAAAGAATTATGACGGAGCCGAAATGATTATGATGGTGTAATCAGAGGAATCCTAAGGAATCGTCCCCTCCTTCTAGTGACAATGTTGATTAGATCATGATAGAGATGCACTAGTGAATGTGCCTGTTCTAGGGAGAGTCAAGCGCGGCGGAGGGAAGATTATGGTGCAAAGGAGGTTGTTCTCCGACGAGGGGAAAGAGACCTGCAAAACATGTTAACACTCCGATGTTCAAGTTAGTGAGAGAACTGAGGAGAAAAATGATGAAATTGTAATCATATCTTAGGCCTGACATCGATTCACGCTTTTATAGTATGAGACGTTGTAACCATTCGCTAGAAACACAAGACAAAGTGCGGAAAGCCGTTAGAGATCAATTAGACGACTATGATATGACGAGAATCGCTCATGTGCGGCGACATATACAGGAGGTCCACTGTGGAACTCTGCTACGCAAGTATTCAGGGTTAATAGGCCTACCAGTGTTGGCCGGCGAAGTGGGCTTCTGCCCAGTCCGAAACATAATCCTTCATGCAAAAAAGACAAACCCAATGATATAAAACTCCCAACTTAATAACAAAATATAAACATGAGTCCAAGACCCCTATAGTTTCGTATAAAGTTTATTCCAAGTTTCATACTTTGTTTACAAATGTGTCTTATTTCATGTATTTTCCAATGTCTTTCGCCTTGCACATAAGCTTGCACAATGTGCTTATGAGGATGAGATAAAACACCTAAAAAATTAAATTAGCATACAACAAATGTTACATACCGAAATAAGGGTAAAAGCATAGGTCATTGTGCTCCTAAAGTTTTTGAACAACTTCTCAAACACAGAAACAAGGTTACCACTTTGAGCCATCAGGGAAAGGTTTGAGAGCATCTTGGTTCCCATTGACATAATAATCAACAACTGCTTTCATTCTCCGAAGCTTATCAGGATGGTAATTCACGTGAATAATTACCGGTTTTAATTTACCGAGGTTAGCATCGTTCCTTACTGTCTTGAAAAGAACTTTGCTGTTCATAAAAAGATACATATCCATAGTTCTTTTAGAAGCATGAAGCCCGTCATAACCAGGATGGGACGGATAAAAGAGTTCTTCATTGAAAACAGCTTGGTCCCATGCTTTCTCCTTGGAAAGCCTTGCCGCGACACGATCCAAAAGTTCAATTGAAGGAATGGTTGGTCTAATATAGAAGAAACCAGAATTGTAAACCCATATCCTCGTGGTATGAACTAATCGAGACCAACCCATCACAGGTTCGTCATAGATATCGTTGTAGCCATAAGCTGTCATGTTATTATGACCATCACTCATGGACTCAACATCCGAATCTCGGTATAGATGTTCAAAAGGATTCTGCAAATATATGATATCGATGTCTGATAGAAGAACGCCATATCCCAACTGCAAAAATTCTCTTAGAATACGAAATTTAAGCCCGGAGACAGCTTGGCTCTTTCCTCTTTTTCCAACATTATCAATACCATTATCCGGGTCTCTTTTATAAAACGGGACTTGATTTGATTCACAAAACTTTGCAATCTCATCGTCTAAGGAAACAACTATATAATTAGATATACCAACTCTTTTGATATTGGTGAACCAGACCTCGAGGGTCTCTTTAACATTGGAGTTTGCAAGGGCAACTATGATCTCTTGTTTAACTGCGATTTTCTCTAATATCTTTGCCAGTCTCGGGTTCACTGATTCATCAGGAGCAACAGTAGGATTGGTTCTTAATGCCTTGACAGTACCAAAAGGTCCAGCTTTTTCCTGTTTGCCTAATGCAAGCAACATTTTTTCTGCCTGGTCTTTTCCTTGCTCTGCAAGCTGAAGCCTTTCCGACAACTCACTCACTTGTTTCTTCAGCTCTGCATTTTTATCTGATAAGAGTGCCACAAATTCTGATTTTAACATGTTAACTCTTTCCAATGATTCAGATTCAGCTGAATTTTCCTACCAAAAGAAAATAAAATAAAAAATCATTGAGAAACAAAGAAGTCATTGGGAAAAAAGAAAGCTAAGATGCATCCTACAGGAACTCTGATTTTGGGGTTTTGAAGATTTGGATTTGAAAACAGAGATTAAGTAATTCCCTTACGACTCTTATTTTGATTGAGTTACAAGCCTCTCACATAATCTTGATAATGATGAAGAAAGGTATTTTAAAATTACAAGTTGAAATCAGAGAATTTCAGTAAAAAAAATTGAAATCAGAATTCCTTATTAGAATATAGTTTCCAATTAAAATAGCATTACCTTTGTTTTGACTAAAGTTAAAAATATCAACATTTTCATGCTGGCATTTTACTTTTACAATCACTCACTTATTTATCAGATGTGACTTCTTTTATTGTATATGGAATTTTTCCTTTCGATGAGCGGGAATCTCTTTTGTTAGGGAAGTTGACATCAGTGATCAAGCTTTGCAGTTATGTGTTGCGCATATGTTCATGAAGGATATTCACTCGTCTTCACGTAAGTTGGATATCACGTGTCTAGGTTATGTGGAAATAACGTAATGTTAGAATTTTCTGTAATAAAGAGTCGTCTTTGAATTATTTGATCACATAAAAGTTTAACTCTTGGTGATGGTTGAAGATCGACAAACTTAATACCCTTGTCGATTTTCATTATGGGTGGCTTAATCGGTTGCTCTGTTTTGGTTTATTTACTACGTAAGTTTTGCTTAACTTTTTAATCGCTTTAAGTTTTTTTTAACCTAACATTTTTTAATCCCTTCTCGACACTCATTGTGCTTCGAGGGGAGGTTTGTTAATATATTTTGCATTTCACCTCTTCAAAAAAAAATTATATAAAAGAAAAATTGTAATTATAATAGTTTAAATAAAATGTATAATTGAAAGATAAGTACTACACTAAAATCATGCACCCCCTTTATATGTTGCACTAAAAATTGATAGATAAATTCTTTATAACCAGTGGAAAGACGGAAACTAATTAGTGTGCCCGTTTATCTACTTTTTTTTTATTGTGCTTATATGAAAACATATACTCATTTTGACATATATAAGTATAAAATAATTTTCACAAATAAGATCTTTAAAGTGTCCAATGTTGTTCTTATTGTTGAGGATTGTTCCTATTTCAATGAAGATTTAAATAGTTTCTTTAAAAAAAAAAATTGAAGATTTAAATGGTTTTTTAATTGATAATATAAATGTTGTGAAAGTGACTCAAAATTGGAGATATTGAAGCTTTGGAATCTGTCCCATTGTAGTACGATGGTATTGGAGTTTTTTGGACGTTTGGTTCTGGAAAAATCGTAGTACGATGGAATTACATCGTAGTACGATGGTACGCTGATGCAGAAAAACATAATCCTATTTTTGGGCCAGATTTGTTACAATTTTATGAGGGTTACTTTTATT
>Ga0099826_10001197_pt1 | contig 15059 bp, 8 predicted proteins | sample Mtrugardesep15_FD_76830 | JGI IMG/M metagenome (GOLD analysis project Ga0099826, IMG submission 76830) | Root nodule microbial communities of legume samples collected from California, USA - M. trunc garden sep15 | ecosystem: Host-associated > Plants > Roots > Nodule | place: USA: California... | reverse complement strand
ATGTCCCAAGAATCGTTCCTCCACGCTTGTGGATGTCATTGACCACTTTAGGAGTTAAAGTAATGGTGTTCTTCGAATAAAAACCTCTATAACCACCCTGTGTAAAATTAGATATAGCTCAGTGGTAAAACCAATGAATCAAGAAATGCAACTCAAGTAAGAAGACAAACGTGACAAAAAGTAAAGTGGAGAGAAAAGCGACTTCACAAAAACCAAAAGTTTGTTTAGTTTACTCTTTATTTGTATTTATCTTGAAAAATATAATTAATTGAAGAAAGTATAACTTCAATTACTTTTGTCCATTTGGTCATGCCTTTCACAAATGGAAAAGGATATGATCCAAGTTTCCAAACTTGTGCAACAAGCACACTCTACCAGAGAACATCTAATAATGTGTACTAAGTTGGAATATTATCTGATCAACTACCCCAAGAATAATTTACAATAATGAAATAAGATATCCAGAGACAAAGATGTAAGGGACAAATATGTACTTCACATCAATATAAGCTTACCTTCCTAGCACATATCACAGACTGTGCAATCCAGAGCAACAAATAAGGTAATGACTAATGAGCATAAATTAAAAGAGAATTTAGCCACTCACATCTATGCCAAGGACTTTGTCGACACCGTACATGTAAGAAAGACCGCACACAATTTCCCTTATGACAGTGTTAAGGCCAGGGCAGAGACCACCACATGTGACAATACAAGCAACGACATCATCTGATCTAAAATATACCTATACAACAATTTACTAGGTCGTCAGTGAATTTAATCAAAACTGAATCATCTACTCCTAATAACACGTGTACAAACAACAAGCGAAATAACCTTTTGTCGAGGTCCTGCACGTCGAAAATGAACACCTCTTGGGCCATCTTTGTGAACAACAACCTATGGAAAGGCAAAATAAAGTTTTACAATAAGAGATAAGTGCAGTGTTTTTATCTTATTTACTTTCCTCTTCCTCTGATTTCAGTAAAAACTCAACAGTAATAATAACAAACATTCAGCTTATTCTTTCTATTATCGAGCATTAATGTAAGTATCAGCTAGTAATCAATGAAAATAGTTTCCTATTCCCCTGCTTGTCCTCTAAACACAGGCAACATACAAAGAAGGATTTAATTTATATAGACCGTCAGTATAAAGTCTTCTTACACTGTCACTCAATTGTAATTTCGCAATTGTTAATATTTGACTTTAATCATAACTACTTTTAACACTGACAGTGCATAGTAATTAAACTCTATAACGAATTCAAGTGTAAATTAGTTGATGTTTGATAGATCAGTTCAGGTAATGCAGAAGAATGCATAGTAAACACGATCGAGAAAAATGCAATGCAGAAAATGAACAAACAGGTCGAGTGCATAAACATAAACAGATACAGAACCTTCTGAGGAACGGTGTCATCCATATGCACGAAATACTGCCTGAAATCACAAAAAGCAGAAAATCAACATTTGGAATAACTAACACATTTCATTCTGAAAAGTCAAATCACAAATTCCGAAAACTAAAGAAAGTGATTAACTTACTTAACAACCGAGTAAGCTGGATTAGATCGAAGTGGATTAGGATATGTCTACAAATCACAAACAAAATCATCGTAAATGAATGCGATCACAAATGTAACTGAAAAAATTGAGAGAGAGAGAGAGAGAGAAATACAGGAAGATTTGGAACGTAGTCAGAGAGATGAGGAACGTCTTGGAGTATGTAACCAGCATCGCCATGGACGATCTTCATCTGTGCATTAGATTCGCTTGACGCCATTTCTTCGCTCTAAAGAATCTTCGCGATTTTTCTGTTACTATTTTTTTCTCTGTTGTTTGATTTTCAAATTAGCGGTGAAGTAGAAAGAATGAGAGAAAGAGAAAGAAAGAAGAAGAAAGGAAAGAGAGTAGAATGAATGAGAATATTTATAGAAGAAAGAAAGAAACATTTGCTTGTTTTTTCGGCGATCTGCTGACGTGTCATGGTGGGTCTGTACCGTTCGTGTATGGAGATGGAGGGTGGAGATTAAAAGTTGAAATGTGTGCGATGTGGAATCTATACTTTACATACTTGTTTTTACCAGAAGAAAGAAAACTAGTGGCGCGTTCTTACCGGCTACTGTTCTCAAGCGTTGATGCTGCCCCTGATTTTCAACAACATATATTTTTTTAATATTTAATTACAAATATCTACCAAAAAAAAGTAAATAAAACACATAGAATAAATTCTCCACTATATCTCATACTCCTATTTTACTCTCTTATGTTTTGTTTGAGAGTTAAAGGAGAGGGGAGGGGAAGACAAATTCGAGGGTGAGAAATATATTGAAAAAATTGATGAAAAAACAAGAATGAATGATTTATTTGAGAAAAATTTGTTTATGAATTTATTGGTAAAGACATAATTGTCTTTTTTCCTTTTGGAGATTAAAAATTGTTTTTATTTATTAATGTGCATTATGTTGTACTTTGTTTTGTAAAATGATTTAATTTTGTACTTAAAAAATACTTTAATTTTAACACAATGTTATTATATAAAAATTACATTGTCAATAAAATCAAATATTTTTAGTGATTTGACGATTATAGAGTAGAAAGTAGAAATATTTACGAAAGATATGCATCAAGTCTATGTTTCGAAAGGTTTGAACATTAATCTTATATATTGCCTTAATTCATTCTATATTATTACTTTTACATATGTTTCAAATATAATTTGATATGTATATCCCCGTGAGCATAGCTCAGTTGACAGGAATATTGTATTTTATATACAGGGGGCTGGGGTTTGAACCCCGGATACTCCAAACTACTTGACTAAAAAAATAAAAATAATAATTTGATATGTATGATTCAAGTTCATGTTTCGAAAGGTTATATATATTGCCTTAATTTATTCTATATTATTACTATTACATATGTTTCAAATATAATTTTATGGGTTAAATATGTTTTAGGTCCCTGTAAAATTAAGACTTTTAAGTTTAATCCTTACTTAATTTTAATAGATTTTTTAGTCCTTAAAAAAAAATTCTGCACTCAGTATTAGTCTTTACTCGATTCAAATTTGTTTAATTCATGCTTAAACTCTTGAGTTTTTAGACAATTTTTTGCAAACGTGTTAAGAACATTACTAAAAGTTCCTCTGCAAAAAATTGTCGCAAAATTTGATTTCTACGTCCAAATTTTGTTAATTTTATCTTTAACTTTTGTCGTTTTAAAAAATTCATATTTAATTCGTTTCATGTTAAAAAAAATTAAATTTTGGTAAATGAATCTTTCATAGTGTTCTAAACTTGTCTTAAATTTTTTTAAGAGTTTACGGATAATTAAACAAACTTTGTTGTAATAGGGACAAAAATTAGAAGTAATTTTTTTTGTAAGGACTAAAAACCCTATTAAAATTAAGTAAGGACTAAACTTAGAAGTTTTCAATTTTATAGGGACCAAAAACATATTTAACCCATTTTTTAATAAAATATTTGTGTTATATTTTGCTTCAAACATATCATTTAACGTATATGTATAATTTTTTTTATCAAGTCGTATATATATAATATTAATATTGATAAAAAAATTACATGTTGCATTTCAGATATCCAAAAATTGCATATATTTAGCTTGGATCAAACTTTTTTAGAATAGTCATCTAAACCAAAACAAATCACATGCAATTTTTATTTTCGATTAATGACTTTTTACCTCAAAATTGATCCAAAACGCACCTCAATACATCTCCAATTTTCATTACAAGTGAATACGTCGTGAAAGTCTAACTCGTTCTATTACTCTCAGCTGTCGTCAGTTTTTTTTTTAAATGCTATTTCGTTTTTTTTTTGGGTATATGTCACTGCTGGTACTTTTGAAGGCATCAAAACAATACATGGTGCTGTTCAATATTTTAGTGGAAAATATTATTTAAAGAGCAGTGGAGTGGAGTATTAGGTGGAAAATTTTAAAGTATTGCTTTGCTGTTATGGGTGGAGATTACTCAAATACAAATACTTGCAACTTTGCTTAATATTTATTTTAGAAAGAGAGTAAAGTTAAAAGATAACAATAATGAAGGAGAGAGTCTAAGGAAGGAAAAAGACGTTGTGTGACTTCTAATTAAAATTCTAATTAAATCTTAACTTATTGTGACACTTCCTATAAGCTCTGTTAATAAAATGGCCAAATTGATTAAGGTTTTCTAAGTTTAGAGGCTATTTTAATATATTGATAATACAAATGAAGAACTATAATAATACAAACAAATAACAATTCTTAGTATCTTATACAAACTAAGGCAAGCAATGATACAAATACTAATTCTCAATATATCTTATACAAACTCAAGCAAGTCAAACATTTTTACTTGAGTTTAGATCAAGCGAGTGAAAGCAATGAGAATTCCATCAGAACTGAGGGACACGTGGATTGCCAATAAAAACACAAGTTTGCTGATTGCTTCTCCAGCAGAAGAGCAGAAGATGTTGAGGTCTAGTCAATGTACAGCGGGTAATTACGTATTTTTCTTGTAGTATTTCATTAATTGTTTTTTGCAATGGATCTAACAAGGATCTTAGTCAAACATACTTTAAGCCAGTTTTAATTTTCTTATTCATCAGTGTATGTTTCAAACTTGTGATTTGCTTCATATACATGATATACTATCAATCATGCATATTAATCTGTTTTCAAGATTTTCATCAATCACGTCATATATATAGTGTTGATAAATTGGTTATTTGTTTTAGCATAGATTACATGAATTCACTATATTTTCTGATATACATGAATTTTACCGTTTGACATTTTCTTAATACGCAGAAGGTGTGCGTGCTGGATTCAAGGCAGCCGGCATCGGATGCGTGGCCAGTACCGTGCCTACTGTACGTAATTTTTTAGATGGACAAAACTTAGTGCATTTTCTTAGGTGTTTTTTCATATGCTTCTTGACTAAAAATACATCTTTTCTGGATTTAAGAAAATTTTGGATAGTTTAGTTAAGAACCATATGAATATCCTTAAAGAAATTATGTTCTGTTTTTCTTTTGGACTACACTTATGAACCTTATATGTTACATTTGTGCTATTTATTTAATGTTGAGCTTTACAAAATTCACAGTTGGTTGCAGTTCGGATGATTCCATGGGCAAAGGCAAACCTCAATTATACTGCTCAGGCGCTTATCATATCTGCTGGTGCGATCTCAACTTAAATTTGTGTTACAAGTGCACTTCGATTACTGATCAATTATATGTTATCAAAGTCAGAGAACTTCAAGAAAAAAAGCCACCAAGTTTAATTAATAGGAGTAAAAGTGTCATTTCGACGTTGTTGGTATTACTGTATCTTTTTTTTTAGTTAACAATCTGATTCCACTGAGGAAAGAAACTCGACAAATCAAGAGTTTGATTGAAAGTTAAGTAAAATCTAACAGATTCTACTCAAAGATCAAATTTGATATCATCTGAAAGATTCAACCTTAGATAAAATTCATTAATCATTTGAACCCTATTATAAATTACTTGGTCTACAAGTTACAACTTTTTCTTGATTACTAACTATTTAAAATAAAATTGATTGTCCCTATATGTTATCTATGAAATTCTAATTTTGATAATTTAGTGGATTTTGGTTGTTTTACTTGCAGTATCTGTTGCGTCATTCTTTGTTGCTGCTGACAAAACTATCTTGGCTTGTGCAAGAAAACAATCTCTGCTGCTAGAAGAGTCTCTGAAACAAGAAAGATGATGCAGGCAGTTGAATATTTTGGGTTTCACACCCCATTCCTATAGTACTGATAATCAATCTTAGTTTTCTTTTTCTTTTTATTCGGTTTCTCAGCAGAATAATGTGCAATGAGTGATATTTCCTACCTGAGATGTTGATGGGAATAAATTTCTTTACGACAAACATGAGAACATTTATTCCCATCCTCCTTGATACATTACAGGAGTAAGTTTGCAACTCTGAAACAAATGTGTTCTTATAGTTTCGTAGAATGGTATTGTCCTTAATATATTTCACGGTGATCAAATTCCTCTTGATACATTATAAACAAACTTGTCAAGGAATCATAAGTTAATAAAATAATGAATTTAAAAGATTCTAAATTTTAATGTATAACATCTAAAGGAGCATAGCATAAGGTAGTAGTAAAATATGATACACGGTATCATGGTACTGTAATTCAAATTCAAATATATAAATATAAAATTCAAACCATAATAAAAAAGCATTAAGCAAGGTAGAAATGATCCATCCTCTACATGCCGTTTGCACATTTGTACCCAAAAAACAAGATTGAAACCAAAAATATTTGCAAATTGAACATTTGGAAGACGGTCTTACTTCTGATACAAAAGCTATTTGCCTTTCTCACTATTTAGCTCAAGAATTCTACCTTGAATTTGGTGAACTAAATCCACAGATTCTATGTTGTTATCCAAAGTGCACTGTAAAACAGCTCCCAGACTAGCAATTTCTTGGTCTCTTGCCTTATCCTGAATTCCCATTTAACTTGGTTATGTATAACACGAAGGTGCATGAAGATGGAATTTCTCATTTCATAAAATATAATTTGAATAAGAAAAATGATCCTTGATTTCAATGGAGTTGGTTGTCTTGCAACTGCTCTCTGTAATCACTTTTGTAGTCTGCACATGTTCCCACAAGAGATCAACTGTTTGATTCTTGTTGGCCACGTTATAAGCACAAATGAATCTAACAGCTTCAATGTGTTGCTGATTCCGGATAAGATACTGAACAAAATCTGCAAGGAGCAAGAAAATTTCCTTTCATGGACTGAATAACATCTCAAAATAAGTAGGGGAAGAAAAGAGAAGACCTCAAACCATTTAAAAAAAAAATCAAAACTATAATATAAAAGGAAATTAAAAGTAACAACTGGTACTGTTATCCATGATGGAAGGCCATCATGGCAGGCATGCCTTCACAAATTGCTTATATGATGGTTGTCGAAAAATCCACCACACCATGGTCGAATGCAGCCATGTCGCCGTCATTTAACAACACTGACTACTAGTAACTACCAATTTTGATCAAACTTTTTTCTTTGCAAATTTTCCTTTAACAAAATAAATTATTTCCAGATATAGAGACCAACAAAAGATAGGGTGTGTGTGTGTATTTGAGGTCTATTTCATTTTCCAAGCATTAGCCTGCTGAACAGCTGAAGATCCCAATTTTTCATAACAAAGGAGACATCGTCACAAAACTAGGGAAATCAAAATTAAGTTTTTTCATCAAGTGTATGAAGCCAATTCAATATCACTTCATTTTCCTACCAACATATATTCACACATTTGATTACCAGTTGATACAACGTACTCTTCAAAGCGAGATGAAAATAAGTATAATGGCTCAAATGTGCAGAAAGACAAAAGAGGAGTATACTAGTGTCTGAAAAAACATTTTTAAACTAACATGCCTGAGATTTTATGTGCCAAACCCATAGTTCCAAACAGCTCTATCGCTATCTCATGCTGAGTAGCAAGTCCAAAAAGCTTTAAAACTTCATCTTCATCAAAATAAGTAACCAATCCATAAATTGATAATAAGAGCAGAAAACCAAGAACAACCACAGGATTTTCAGCATTTTCATCAATGTAAGCTTTCAAATTAACCGCTAGCTTCATTGCTTCTTCTCTTACATGAGATTTAACATGTGGTGAAATTCTCAATAGTTGTTCAAGCAGAACAATGTGGCTGCCTTCGATAATTACAACATTGTCTCCCTTTCCCTTACAGCGTGAAATGACAGGGTTCTGTATTATACGCAAAACATCTTCTAATGGATCTGGGGATGCTAGCGGATTAAGTAAAATGTCATTGCCATGTGACTCAAGTTCATCATCAGTATGGTCAACTGGGAGCAACGGAAAACTTCTTCCATCATTCGTAGGACTTAGATGATCACCTGTGAAGGATGTAACAGTAAATCAATATGCCAATATGAATTTTAAAAAATAGAAAATAATATGAAAGAATGTAAACTCTCTCCTAGACTGGAATGCAGGGATGACAGAGAAATATCATCATATGAGGTTGAAATGAAATTGGCTCATTAAACTAGATGATGAAGAACATTTACCTGATTCAATTTCCTCTTGGAATGATTTTATTAATGTTTCATATTGATTGTCTTTTAACTAGATGATGAAGACAACATGGCATGTTAATGTTATGTGTGTGATTAGTGAGGGTATATTTACTTACAGTGCATGCATGCAGATTCTGTTAGGTTATGTGTTTGTCTCCTTCCAGCGTACTTAGTGCTACCCCGCCAGAAGGAAAAATAGGAAGTTCAGAAGGTAAAAAGTTAAAAACATTTTAGAATTTTCTAGCTTTTCTTTGACAAAGGAAAGCGAACGAAGTAAGTAAAAATGATGAAGAACCCAAACTTGAGGTTCCTATAAATCAAAAAGAAACTGGCACGTGTGTCTGGGGTCCACCAAATATCTTGTTGCACAAGAATAGATTTATGAGATTATTTTGAATCGCATCAACAATAAAATGTTTTTTCTGAGAGGAACACTACAATATTTTACAACAAAAATGTCAAGCTCTATTTTTAACACTCTTTTAAATAGTAAATTTTATACGGATTTCATCATTTTATGCTAGATCAATTTTCAAAATGTAGTCTACATAGATTTGAAATAGTGAATGAAAAAGAAAGTGTCTATATCTACTCAATTTTCCCTTAAAAAAAAAAACACACTCCTCCATTTTACACTCAGCAACCGGAGCTTCTCTATTGCAACTCTATAGGTTTTAAGTCAATTTTAATTTTCTTTAACTTACTCATTTAAAATAGTTTTTAAGATATTTACTACAATTTTTTTGAAAACTTGTAATTTTTGCATAATTTTTATGTATTCTATTATATTATTTGTTAAATTAATCACAGTTTTGTCAAAGTTTTGCAAAAATACATCTAAAATTGATTTCAAGAACTACAAAAAAAAAATTAAAAAAGGTGAATTTCTAGTGTTTATGAAGAAAAAAAAATGAATTCAGTTTTTTTTACAACTGAACCGTAGACTTTGTCCTCAACAAATACCACCGTTCATATACGTGGCTTTAAAACTTCCTGAATGTTTTTAGTTTTTACTGAACATCTTTTACATAAAACTTAATTTAGTTGACGTTTCACAATTAAAATAAAATAAAATTGGACCTTTAAAAGTTAGTGCATTTTTTTTTGGAAAGGTCTGCAATCAGTTGAAAACAAATCGTCTCCTCACAAACTGAAAATTTCAAGGGGCTTTGTCAGTAAAATTAGTATCGATGCTCTAACTATTTTCCAATTTTCACCTTGAAATACAAAAAACAAAACAGAAGAGGTAGTGATTCTTGAACAAAAAAATTCATATTAGAAGTTCCTACACTTCTATGCACTAAATGTAAAAGTCTGTTCCAAAAAACTTGATCTTGAACTCCTCATTGTGATGGTGGATCATAACTTGTAAACTGGATCAATTCCAAGGAGATAGAAGCAATGTCTCATCACAACAAGTGTTGCTTCACATAACAAGAGTCTACTAGTTTCCTCAGGCGACCCAACAACCTGACAAAGGCATTCAAATTAATACACAGCAAATAGGAATAGTGAGGGCATTCAAATTCATACAGAAATAATTATAACTTTCGATACCTGACAACTAGAATAAAATTTCTTTGTGAAGATTTCTGCCAAATTATACAGGTATTCACACAAAACGTTTGGTAATAAATTCGAGCATGACTCCACAAAAACCTGAAAGATAACAAACTCACGTCAGTGCATATGTTTTTTGGATTGTAATATATCTATATAGTCACGGACGTGCGAACCTATAGCTGCTTAATCATATAATGCATCAGTCTTTTCTTAAAGAAGATGAACCCAGATTGACAAAGTAAAACAATACAAGCATAACATGCAAGGTACAAATCTCATGAAAAAATGTTTCACTTTACCTCAGTAAATTGCAGTAAATGAAGACCCAATGTACGCTCGTCTTCATGCTCCAGCACCAACTTACCATTCTGTCACGAGTTGGTAAACAAGATATGAAGCATATAAAATTGTTAGCCAGCATACTATTATATATGCATAAACAAAAATGCATTACTGAATCATATTACAATCATAATAGGTGAGTGCTTAATTGACTCATATCAAGTCAACCATGATCTACTCATAAAACCTAGGCACAATACATATATCATATATGTTTAACATTATAAAAAACAAAAAGCAATTAAATTAACTTTTCCAATAATTCCAATGTCATCACAGAAATTAGAAAAGCTTACCTTTTTTAGTTCTTCTATGTCTTTACCAGATTTCCTGATAATGGAACAGATCCTAGCATGTGCATACAACAAATAAACAGCAGTATTTCCCTGTTGGACAAAGAGCGTAGAAAGGTGAGACATCTATGATATTACATTAGTTGGTTTCATGGGGGACGAAGAACGGGCTCAACATTTGTTAAAATATGTTTTTTAGCAGTTCTGACGGCAATTGTATATCAAAAGGATCAAAATTTATAGCTTTAGACTTCATAAATATTTTCTGTGAGAGGGGAGCAGGACAGGTCTGGGGGGCACCAGTAATTGCTATAAAATCTACAAGCTTTTTTATTGTAAGTTGATAACAATATATGCACCTTATCATTAAGCATCTGATCAAAGTTGAAAGTGTAATTTGTTGTTCTGTTGATCTTCAAGTCAGCATATCTGCAAACAAGTCAAAAGCATGAACATGATGGGCAACAAGTTTGCAGCTCATTCAGCATCCCAAGAACAGAGGCATAAGCCGACAACAGAAATGTTTTAAAGTCAAATCAAAACCATATGTTGAGTCATTTGAAACAAAAAGCAATCCCGATAAATGGGGAACATTTAGCATGAGAAGAAAAAAAACAAGCAACCCGTGCTTTGGCTTTTAACTACCTCAATCCCCAAATATAGGCCTTCTTTGAAAGAAAAAAGTATCCTTAAATATGATCTCCATTTCAAATTACTAAATACATTTATTATCATTTTTTTGAATGGAAAATGTTAGTAGTTAGTTTGTTAGATTAATATCTTCTCCTTCATCCGGGTTTGAACCCAGGACCTCCAACTCCTTTTCCCTTAGCTCAAACCAATTGAGCTACCCAACACCCCAAACTAAATAAATCTATTATTGTTTTCAAATATATCCCTAATTAATACTACTGATTGTCTTAGCAGACAAGAAGTCAGAGTTGAACATACTCATATACGAAGGGTATTTTAGCAACCTCTGCACAAAATAGACACATTAGATAGACTACCTATTTTTTTCAATACATGTGAATTTGGCAAAAGGGGCTTAAAATAAGGGAAAGAGGTAGTATCTAATTAAACTAGCCAGATTCAGGACATTAGAGCAGAATGAAAAGAAAGTACATACCAGCCAGATTCAGAACATTGGAGCAGAATGAAAAGCAACACATAAACTTTTAAAATTTAGGAAACAGGAACTAGTAAGACAATACATCTGGTTCCAATTTAACTCAATAAAGTATGTCTACAAAAAGCTAATTACATATTGCTGGAAAGCATGTTGGTTACTATGGGAAAACATTATTGAGATAAAGAACTTACTTAACAGCCCCATATCCAATTGCCTCTGATGTTTTCTCAATCTCTTCCTCCGTCCAATCTTTAGCATTATCTAGATGAACATAGGATTTAGAAGGTTAAATGTCTAATGCATAATATCAGTTTCATAGATCTTCAACAAACAGAAACTTCATTTCTTTGATTCTGATTTGCATGAAGGAAGAAATAAAAATTGCAATAGGCAACTGGTCATTTACCACGTTCAAGAAGAGCAACTTTACAGCGCCTTTTGGCTTCATCAAGTAAATCAACCAATCGAACAGTCTCGCTGCTGCGACTCCGAAATCGTTTTCCATCATCGCCAAGAACAAGACCAAAACCTATGTGAGTGCATATTGGATATTCATTTGGATCCTTTGGAAGCCACCCTGCACGCCTAAAGGCCTGATGGAAAAACCAAAAGGGATGTCAGACATTGAAACTCATTGCAGTATCAGTAGCACTAATTGGGACATACCTTAAAAAGCATGTCAAAATGTTGCCACTGACCAACATCTGTAACATATATATTCCAATCAAGCTTTTCGACATTCAGACGATACCTGCAAAGTTTAAGTGGTTAAGGTAACCAAAACAGTTTGTTTTCCACAGTAGATCTATTTCCTGTTACATACTCAGATAAAAATACAGGCACATGGAGAAACATGTACACCAATTTTTCAACAAAAAACAGTGTTATATATAGAAACAATCATAAAAGCCTCTTTCCTACCTGAGACCAGTTACACGAAGCAAACACGACATCCTATCACAAAACCAATCTGGTAGCTAACCAATTAAATCTAAATGCTTGCTGATAATTAATAATACATTTTTCCTTTGTATCTTCCCTCTAAGTCTAACTATTGGAACACCCTTCGACCTTCACCTAACCTATCACATACTCTTCTTATTAGTACTTCTATATGTTTTCTACTGCAATGCCCAAACCACCAAAGGTCATACCACAAGGTGTGTGACATTCAAGATAAACTAATTTTGACTAATTCATAACAGAATTTGAATATTCGTGCGACTCACGTCACAACTTTCAAGAAGATATCCAAAAAAACTAATACTAAAAACTAACCAAAGTGATGCTAGATCAGTTGAAAAGTAGTTGTAGCCTCCATCTCTTTTCACAGCAATTAGTGGTATGTCTACACCCTCAACAAATATCACACGAGCACCATCACTGTCTTCAATCAGCCCTAATTTCTCCAGTTTCTCCAAAGTTGGAGGGATTAATGGATTGAAGAAGCTCTCTGGCTGTAGCCAAATATATAACCAGTCAGTAAAAGTAAAACATGTCACTATTTTCAATAAAATAAAAATATGTCATGACTACAACATAAATCAAAGATATTTGATCAATTTATTGCTACACTGTATGCATTATCCAGTTTAATGCTACACTGTGACCGATTTTTTTTGTTGCTACACTTGCTATATACAGGCCATCGAACAAATAGAGGAGACATAATAATTACATCAGTCTACTTAACTTAGAATAGAATTCAAACAGAAAAAACTAACAGGCTTATATATGAGCTAGATATCGCATAGTTCCCTAATACAAATTCAAGCAACCAGCAAAACTTATTGCCGTCACAGAACAAGGAACACAATATACTAGATAGAATATGTTAATGTTGTAATTGGCTAAAACACCGTAATCAAAGCCACAACGCATTCAATAAAAGCCACGCTAACAGCAGACAGCATTTCTACAAAACGAAACATATATAAGGCCCGCATAGAATTCTAAGAAACCCAACACTAAGACATTGTTTGTTTCTAGGGAAAGTGAGTGGATAAATAATAGGATGGAAAGTTTATAGAAAAGAGGGTTTCCCTTGTTTGGTTTCTCTGTCAGAGAAGAGAGAAACCATGGATTTGGTGCCCCCACTTGCAAAAACCTTTCCGCACAAATCAGTAAGGAAATCATGGAATAAACATACAATTTAATAAAAGCACAGACTGGACCTTTCCTTGGAGCATTTCTTATGTTTCACGGTTATGTAAATTTCTTTTCCAAATAAGCTGCTTCTCTCACATGGCATCATGCATGCCTCTGCCTTATCAATTTTATATTTTCATTTTTCTTTTCTCGTTTCATACTGTCATTTTTTCTTTCTTTTTTCAAAAAATGAATACGGTCACTTCTTCAACAACAACCAAGTCTTATCTCACTAAGTGGGGTCGTCAATACGGTGACTTCTATTTATCATATGATAATAGTGTAAAAATAAAATAACATCTTCTATTTTTTATGCGGGGGTATTCATATCATTTATTAAATGCATATCTTTCTTTCCTCTCACTTTCCCTACTATCACTTATACCAAACAATTAAAAAATCATCTCACTTTCGTTCCTTTTACATTCTTTCCTTTCACTTTCTTTTTCAAACCAAACAAAGCATAAATTAAAAGAAAAGAAAGAGATGAGAAATTCCTCATGGGAGATACAAATAAAACTAGAACCCTTACCATTTCCTCCAAACGAATTCCAAGGCGTTGATAGACCTTGTTAAATTCAGTCCTACTAACATCGCAAATTTGTTTCCATGCCGTGCGATACTTGGGATCCCCTCCCTGAAATCAAAATTCAGGCAGACAAAAAATGTAAAACCAATTCCGTATGGGGCAGAAAGAAAGAAATAAAAAAGAAACGAAATACTTGAAGTAAAAGTTACCTGGAGCTTGACCACTGACTGCTGTGCATTTAACTTAAAAGCAGGATCACTATCAAACCTCAATTTTGAGGCCTTATAGAATGCCTAAAAATGCACCCAACTCCAATAATTTCAGAATAAATTTACCATCAAAGCTAAATAACAATGAAAACATAAAATGCTATCTATAAGACCAATAAACATTGCCACTTCAAGGTTGATTGTTCATTTATACTAATAATAACTAGTATCTACAGTCAAACATAGGCCATAACCTTTATTTCAAAGTTCACACCTTGACATCTTTCTAATTAAAAAAATGAAAACACAGTATAAAAGCAATACCTGTCAACAAAATCAATTACTTATCTTTTCAAGGCTGTTGGCTGTTTCATGGGAAAGTAGTAGCTTATATTATCTATTGGGGTATTGTGGCCTTTATAACAAATTAATTCCTAGACTAGATATCTAAAAATGCATAGTTACTACTTGCATACAATTCAACGATAACAACCATGCAGCTGGTTAACTAAACACAATGTCAGACCTGAACCAAAACTACCGACCAAACATATGAATAAACACCTACATATGAAAACTGGTATGAAGTTCATTTCCATATGTTATCTCACCTGTAGATCTCCAATATCAGATTCATTAACATCTTCTGGGTTTGGAAATTTCTCAAAGAGGTATGCAATCAGCATCCCGAACTGCAAAATCAATGCATGGACTTTAAGACATATGCT
>Ga0099826_10001196_pt1 | contig 15066 bp, 8 predicted proteins | sample Mtrugardesep15_FD_76830 | JGI IMG/M metagenome (GOLD analysis project Ga0099826, IMG submission 76830) | Root nodule microbial communities of legume samples collected from California, USA - M. trunc garden sep15 | ecosystem: Host-associated > Plants > Roots > Nodule | place: USA: California... | reverse complement strand
GCAAACCATGAGACGGTGGCAGCTCCATTAGATGGTGTTGGTGGGATGGGAGTTGCTGCCGCAGGTTCAGGCAATCCAAATGTCGGAATCTAATTGAAATTAACCTCCCCTAATAAAACAAAATAAAATAAATTATAGATTTGCATGTGCAAGACTGCAAATCTGGTCCAAATTATAGCACACTTTATGTGAATAATGAAACTCATTCAACCTTTCATCCCATGTGTAGTGTAAAAACATTTTTAAATTATCATTGAGTGTTTTGATTTATTACAAAGAGAAAGATTTAGACGACGATGCAATATGAAAGGAGAAGTTCAGAATCGACAACTATAACAACAAAACTTTAGGGGAAGGTTTATCATGTTCAGTACATATAAATACATGCTTTATCCATTTAAAACATTGGTTAAATTGCAAATAATAAACCTTTTAGATTATGCTGTGCAGAAAAATCAACACGGATCAATCTAATTATTGCTTGAGAAACAAAACTTATTGATTGTGATTCTTTAGTCTTATGCTTAAATTTTTATGGTGAATGATTCTCGACTGAGTTGATTCTGTCGTAAATGTATGAAATTAATTGGATTAAGATGAAGCACCAGACGTTGTGTCTGATTTGGATTGAGGTGAATAGTGATTGTGGGTTTGATTATATAATAAACTAAAATCCTGCGACAACTGGTTTTCATGGATCGATCTCTTGTGAAAGGATCTTCTTTTATTTGCATTCCTTTAAGATGTTCTCAAGTAATTGCTGTGTATGGCTTTCTAGTAGTGAGTAGGTGTGTATGATTGCTGCAAGATTATAACAATATATCTTCTAGTTTTGTGAATGAGGAAAACCACCAATTCATTTAGTTTAGGGAATTTTTCAAAATAAAAATAAAAATATAGTTTAGGGAATTGTTTCTCTCATTTTTGTTCAGATTTCTGAAGTTGAACTAAGTTTTTTGATATGAGCCCAAACACAGAGGATCACTACTTATTCCTACTAACACATTGTTCTAGTTCTCAAAACCAATAACGTCTCACTTTTTAGCTGCATATAGTTCATCTAAGTTCCGACTCAATAACTCTTGGTTGTTTAGTGTTGGAATGTATTTGTTTCATCCGTGTTCAGATCAACTACCAACTTGAGAATGAATACTCTACAATCAATTTGGGGTTAATAAGATGATTTTAATAAGTTTGTATTTATTAGTAACATTAGTTATTTGGATATTGTTTATTTTTCAAATTGACAAAGGATACTTAATAGTATGTTTCCACTGTTTAGGGACCAGTACTGTCTGCAGGGAAAGCGAACTAATCTAATCCGTGTAGGGGGATTCTGTTCTGCAGGAAAAAAAATTAATAGTATCATTTTTTGTAAATCTGATAATATCAAATTTATGAGATTTGATACGCGCAGCGCATGGGATTTCATAGTATCACTCTTCAAGTGTTTTTCCTTCTTGATATGTTTTTGGAAACTGGGATAGAATTTTTCCAACTTGTATTGTCTTCAAACCTTCGTTACGTTTGATTATTTAGCTTCTATAATTTCTATGAAGTGTTCTGCTTTGCTGAATTGCATGATTTAAAACATAAAATCCTCAAAACACCTATGAAGTTGTCTGATTAGGAAAAATGCTCGTCTCCATGCTGTACAGGCTGATCTGGCTGGTAATGCTCCTCATCCTAGTAGTGCTCCTTATTGGGATTGTATAATAGCTCCTTAGTGTCATAATACTGATCTCGAGGAGAGTCTCACTAATCTTGTATTGAATTACTCGCACTTCGCGCCTAACCTTCCCAATTATAAGAAGTTTGTGTTTTCGGTTGTTTCATCGCGACGACTCAATTTCTTTCCATGATATTGATTTAAGGCGAATTGGTTGCATTGAACCTGAACTCCTATGATACAAATATATGACACAACACATGTCATACTTGTAAAGAGTTTCGGTTGAATGAATCATTCCATCTTAAATCAATATCATGCAAAGAAATATAGTCATCTCAACGAGACAAAACTTAATGAAAATACAAATTGACTATAATTGGGAAGGCTGCGAGGGAAGTGTGAGTGATTCAATGCAAGATTGGTGAGACATTGCCAAAAGTCATTCCATCTAGTAGACAATACACAAGTCTGAACAACTAAATTTGTGCTCATAAATTTCATTATATGGAGCAAAACAAAGTCATGTAAGTCACTCAGTCTATCCCTTTTTCTCTCTTCTATCTCTTTTATTCTTCATCCTTCACTTAAATAACTTCCCTTTCTTTCTTATCCTATAGTCACACCTAATATAAGAAATTTAAACATGTATGTATCATCACAAGACTCATTTAGAAGATATGTTAAAAATAAAAAAAGTAAGATCTAATTAAAGAAGACACTTTTATAAACACATTGATATCGCGTGTTGCATTGCTATGTATTTCTCCTAGTTTTCAGTTTTACATTGAAAATATATATACACTTATTAAAGTCTGATGTTGGGATTGGCCTAGTTGAGCACATTCGTTGGGGATTTGAAACTCTGATTTTCAGGTTCATGCTCAATGGCTGCTGTTTAATTCATGCCCATAGGAAAGGTTTGTCCAACATATTTATGCCTTTGTTTGTTTTTGCTTTTCAGGTTCTTACAAATATGTCTTTATTTGTAAGAATGGGTCTACTGCTGACCTGTAACAGCCGTTCATGGTGGCGGTGAGATCGTCTTTCCTTACATTTCCTTTTCGTTTGTTCTGTTTGTTTTATGGTTGTTTTTCTTTTTAATTAGAGAACTTTTTTCCTTTGTTTTGTGTTCCAAAAAATGGGGTTTACAAGTTTTTGAACAATGAGTATAACTGCCACACTAATAAATTTATCCTTTTAAATTGTCGTCATAATTCACCAATGGAATAGTTGATTATGGAATTCGGGTTTTATTTTTACATAATTCATAATCAAATTTGCCTTTGGTGTGTGGATTAATGTCATCAATTCAAAAGAAATTGTGGTATCCAAATGAAATTGATTCTTTTCAATATTATTTTCTCTTCCATTTTTAAATTGCTTGGAAACATCTAATTTATGAATGTACTTGCACGTTCTCTCTTTAGTAGTCTCTGTAGGAATTTTTTAGCATATCTGATATAAATTGCATGTCTTATATAAGTTTGTAAAAACATTTTTTGTAAGCTATTCTTTAAAATATTGCTAGAGTTAGATTTTTAGCCTAATGCATTTTGTAACTGCTTCCTAGCTTGATCAACAGGTATATATATTCTAGACCGATTTCTTCTATTGTCAATTTATCGTTATCACAGAAAGTTATTACAGGGCTATTGCGCTTTTGGACAAATCCGCTTTAATGATTGCATTGTGTATGTCACCTGCTTGCATGTGCTATCAGATTGGAATAGATGGTTCGATGGTTGACGTCGAAGACAAGAGTGCACAGTCACACGGATGAAAGCTAATAGCTCCAAGTTTGACACCTCTTTTGGAACAAACATGCTTCAAAGATAATGGGGGATGAAACAATGTCTTCTCATAACTTAAAACTGTCGGACCTTTTTAGTTGATGAGGATGCGGCTTGTTTGTTTGAAGGCTCCGAAATAGCATTTTCTTTAATAATATATGGGAAGGTTTCTCATGTTCAATGCATATAAATACATGATTTATGATTAGTGTGTTGTTTTGATTGTATAATAAACTAAAATCGTGGTTTTTTTCATGGATCTTACTCGTGAAAGGATCTTATATTTGCATTCTAGCCAAATATCTTATACTTTTGTGAAGCAATCGAGTAAAACTACCAATTCATTTAGTTGTGGAAAGTGTTGCTTTCATTTTTGTTCAGATTTCTGAAGTTGAACTATGCTTATTCCTGCTAATTCACTGTTTTATTTCTCTAAACTAATAGTGTCTCACTTTTAACTGCATAAAACATCTGAGTTCTGACTATAACTTGAGTCAAATACTCTACAATCAGTTTGGAGTTGATAAGCTGATTTTAATAAGCAAGTTTGGATTTATTTACTACCAATAGTTATGTGGATATTGTTTATTTTTCAAGTTGTCAAAGTAGACTTACATATGTCTCCACTGTTTGGGTATCAGTACTGAACAGAACCATACGCATAGTGAACCTTTTGTGCAGGAAAGACCTTTGGCAACTATTCTCTGCTTCACCATTTTTTTATTACATCTAATAACTTATCATCTAACTTTAACTTCTGTAACAAAACATTTCCTCTCTAACTTACTATTGGTGAATTGTTTAATACAAAAAATATGCATATAAATACACTTTTTTTTATCATTTTTTTACAGAATCATTTATCTTTTACTAAATATTGATTGGTTTTGGTCGTTTGTATTTTTTTTGGTTCGTTTTAGTCTTTTATTTTTTTAAAACGTTGTGTTAGTGAAGAAGTTATATTCCAAAGAATACTATATCCAATATCGTATACTAGAAGTTACCATGTAAATTAGAAAACATACATGGTTGAATACTTGTGAGTGTGTTTTAAAATTATAATGGTGGGAGTGGGAGGAAGAGGTGAGAATGCAAGTTTCCACTGTTATGTCATGGGAAAAAAATTATCTTATAGAAATAGAAGCTATGTACAAAATTGGAATGTGTTCTAACTCCTTGGAAATTAAGAATATCTAGAAATATTGTTAGAGGAAATTTTATTTCAAATCTTACACTACCAGATATAGGGAAGTAATTTTTCCAAACTCACTTATCCATGAGTAACATTACAAAGAACAGTTCATACTAAATCTTTAATCTTAAACACATATGTAGCATAGCTTAAAAAGAACCAGAACATGGGACAACCATATTCTCTCGTGTTTTTCCCCTTTCTGCATCAAATCATTCAGTGAAGTATGATCATAAAGCTGGGTTCCAATCTAACGAACCTTCAAAGCCAAGGAAATATCTCATGATCCTCTGAAAAATGCAAGAATGAAAGCCACAACAGTTAATTACAACAACAAAAAAAGCATCTCAGTAGCTCCATTAGTAATAGTAATGAGAAGAAGATTGGTAAGTTGAGAATCAAGGAATACATTTTTTTTAACATCCCGAGAAACACATCTAATCTGAGCTCAAACATTACCCTTTGCATCGAAAAGAGAATGATGAAATCATTGAAATGAAAAGAAAGATTGTGTATCAAAGAGTGAGGTAGGGTCAGAAAATTATACATTAATTAATTAAACTGTTTGGGAGAAAATGAATGAACACTGCCCCATCTTATTGACATATAATTTTGCCAGTCAAGATCTGCAGGACTACTCCGCTTTGCTGGCAAGGATATTCCATGGATCAAGTGAAAAGCATTAGAAGATATTTTTGGACCAAAACAACTCGATTAAAATTGATGGCAAGGATATTTTACAGTTGCAATTATTATGAGCTTCCCAGCCCCAGTAGAGCCACCGATTACCGCAACAATCAAACTAGGAACTATCGCTAAGCAAGGAGTTAACATATTCCGAATCCATGGATCTGTCGTAAATCAAGAAATCCCTAAAAGAAGGAAATGATTCATAGGGGGAAAAAATATAAACATCATGAGGTAACCGTTGCTTCAAAGTGGACACTAACCTTCGCAAAATTAAGAAATGTTGAACTCAAAGCCCATTAAGGACACATGTTGCTACTATAAAAATTTATAAAGGATATGACAGTTTTTTTATTTTTTTGAACGGCATATGACAGATTGACAGGTATCGCATGTTGAACATAAAAATACCTTCATGATAGAATTCATAATTTAATTTGAAGAATTAATGCATTATAATTGAGGCTCCATACTTTTTTTTATTAAATAGAGATCACAAATCCTAACTTTTACATTAAAATCAATTCAAATCGATGTCACTCAAACATGTCAAAACCAATTATATATGATTAGAATTTAGAATCACCTTTCACTCTCCCTACCGTGAAAACCAACAGATACTAAAGCAAACGAGCAAGTAGAGAATATAAAATTTGTATCCCGATTTGAACCAGAACTGACTACAAATTATATCCCAGTTTATATCTTATTAAAAGCACACAAAAATAATTACAAGGTTAGTAGCAAAAACCAGTAGCACAAAATGAAGAAACTCCGCTAAGAACTGATTTTATACAAATTTGTTGACTCAAAATAATATTTATCAGAGAGATCATATTGCAATCACATCAAGGGGTGTCCAACAAATAGCAGCTAAGCATAACCATGCAAGCCTCAACCCTCAGATAAGCATCAGAGGACTCCAGTCGTGTAAGGTTCATTTGTGTATCGTCTCATCGCCAATAGATTAGCACTAGCACATGCATGAGGACTTCAGTCATGCGAGGTTTCCATCAATGTACTTAACTGAAAACAGGGAACCATTCTACTAACCAATAACACTCTTCTTCACTGTGCTTGAGGACCTCAAATATGGTTGAACATAGAAGTATTAAGTTAAGTAGAAATATCAGTAAGCACATCAAGCAGATAACTCCGAGCTGGTGGTAATAGTTAGTTTGTTACCTAGCGATTAGCATTAACCAACCTCAATCCACCATTTTTATCTTCACAATGCTTCATGTGATGAAAAAGGGAAGTAAAATCAGTTGTTAGGTTGGCCCTACAATCATACTTGGGAGGATAATGGAAACAAGGCTCCATGGACTTGGCTCGTTGACAAGGTGGATTTGGGATGGTTTCCCCATATGCCCTGTGCAGAATCCATGGCTTCAAACCTCCAAGACTATGAGCAACATACCCAAAAGTGGACTTGGGGCTTGTAATCAATGCATCACATAAACTCAGTAGATATATTTCAGTCCAAGCTTTAATATTGTGTGTGTCATTATTTGATTTTTGACGCCCTTCGTGACTTGGCTGATAAACTTTTATTACCTCCCCGCTTACAGTTGTATTTGCCTTATATATAGTCTTCAGCTGCTCACCATATTCGGAATATAGAGAAGCCACTAGAACAGCTTTTGATGTCTGCTTCTTCAAAAAAGATTTTGCTGTCTTCTGCACGTTCAATTCGGGCAACAGCTTATGCTGAAGAGTGCAAGCTATAATTTCATTGACTATGGTGTGATGTGGTACTTGGTGAGTGTTATACACTCTAATCTGCAATCCAATTTTCTCATTTGCCTTGGCTAAGTGTGTCTCATAGAACTTGCTAATTAATTCCCATGCCTCATTGGAAGGGTGAAAAAGGTAACGTCCCAAATGGTGGAAAACAGTGTCTTCCTCAGGAAACATTTTGCTTAGTTCTTTGCTAAATGAAGGAATCATAAAAAGAGAAGGGACAAAATATTGATCCGACCACAAAATTAGAACAGGAACTTTCTGGAGAAGACCTTGACTTTGATCACAATGAAAAAAGTTGTTATGACCATCATGGGTGTGTTGTAGATTAAGAATGAGAAATTGTGGCAAAAGCTCCTTTGATTTGTTTTTCTTGCTATTCATCAGCATGCTTTCATAGGTTTCAATATGTTTCTGATCTTTCCAATAAGGAAAGTTCCTGGGCAATAACCACGAGGAGTCAGGAAATGGCTCACAAAAGAGACCAAACATGTCAGCGCCAAATTTGACAAGTAGAACCCGGTCCGTAAGAATAGCATAAAGAAACGCTGCAGCCAAGGTTATCATCCTGTTCCCCAATCCATTGGAAGCTGTCCATACAAGGTATTTGCACTTTGTATCTGCATCACCTCTGCTAAATTTTGGACCCTTTCTCATGATTTTGCTGTATGGTTTAGTATTTGGTCCACAACTTCTATGAAGACGTTCATAGTTCCGTAACTTGGATAACAGATACGCAGAAGGTTTATAAGGGGAAGCTTTGCGGTATAAGTGAGATTTAAATCTACTTAAGCATGATGCTTCATCAAATGTGGAAACTAGAAGTCCATCAAGTAATCGGTCATTAGCAATTCCAGCAGAAGCTAGAGATTGATGCTTCTTTTGGTGTTCAAGTGAATCATATTTTGGACCTGTAGCGTGGAAATAAAATATGCATCATACACCATAAACACTCTTTGACTAACACAGTAACATGGTCTGAAGTAAAGCTAAGAAGCTACATAACATGTAAGAAAATTATGAAATTAACAAAAAGAACAAAGAATAATTCTAGAAATGTGGAGTTTACTACCAATATCGGAGATTGTTTGTGTCTGAGGTTGAATGATCCCAGCAGCAGGCATAACATTTTGATCTTTGTCTAACAACACATTTTAATAAAATGTTAGCAATTGAGGTAAAGACACTCTGATACAGAGACACGGACAGCAATAATAATTGAATGGTCTTACTTACCTACTGATGAGTTTGTAATATTTTGTTTGACGAGAGTAACAGTAGTAGGCGAAGCATTGATGTTGGAAAATCCATCAATTGAGTTGTTTTGGTGAGTGAGAGTGAAAATGAGTAATATAGAGAAGGTTATGAAACCCACAATCAATAATGAACTCAATCTCTTCAAACTCATATTCAGATTTAATCAGATCTCTCTTCAACATCAACATAGATACATTTTTTCACCAATTATTACCAAATTTACCATAATACCCCTAAAAATAATTAGGAAAACCCTATTAGATTTAGGGGTCGCTTCTTCTAACTATCTTAGTCTTCTCTTACAGTCGATAGCTAAAGCTAGCTATGAAGCTCGTCGACATCAATGGAACCACACTTTGTCTCTCACTCTACACGGACGTCACCAATTCAAAGTTAGTCTTTCTCTTCATCTCTCTTTTTACGAAGCTGTAGGACTTTCTTTTTGTTTTTGTTTTATAGCTTTGTTTCGTTTCTGCTGTCATCGTACCTGGACTGGACATGTGCCCGGTAAGAGAGAGTTGGGGTAGAAAAGATTGTGGAAACTAGACATAGGGGGTTTGCGCATATAGAGAGAAAACCCGTAGATTTTGTAGTAAGATAGTCATATCACTAAAGGCAAGGGAAGACCTCGAGAAACTATTAAGAAAGATAAAGATTAATGAGTTGGATCAAAATATAGTTTATGATAGAATATTATCCATCTAGTCGATTTCATTTATTGGGATAAGGTTTGGTTGTTGTTGTTGTTGTATTTTGTTGCAAGTGAAATTTCTATCTTTCTCATATATTAATATAATAAATATATTATTTGTGTATTTGAGTTTCTTTCTTGTAGTAACCAAACACAATTTTTGACTTTTTAAACTTTTATTGTGTTGTTTTTGTTGTGAATTGAAGAATTTACCTCTTCTATTTTATTTTATATAACAAATCTCATGTTTTTTAGGGATGTAACCGTACATTAATATGTTTAAAATTGTCGTATTCTCGTATCTGTAACTATGCAACATAGGGTAACTATCAACAAGGTCATGTTCTGTACGTAGTTATGTTCTGTACATATTTTTAAAATTGTCGTATTCTTGTATCTGGCACTATGGCACCAGCTTTTAGCTAAAGTATATTATGTAACTATATTTCTTGCAGGGAACTATTGGAAAGTATGCAAGCTGGGACATTGGAGCCAGAAGTTGCATTCCTCAATGCTTCACTTGTATAATTTCTTATGTTTGTGTTTTATGTCATGTCCATCGCTATTTACAAGCTCATCTGAATTCACTTACTTCTTCACAAGAGAAAGTCATGTTGTGAGAGAATATATACAAAAGTAATTAGTAGGACATTGTGACCCACATTCATTTATAGAGGATCTACTAATTTAACTTTGTTTCTTTCTCTCTCATAACATGATCCTCTTATGTTGGTAATGAGAGAATCCCAATGATGTTAGTGCTTGTATTTTTAACAAAACACTTTTGCTTCTTTCTGATGTTACCACTGTTCTCAACTGCACCAGATTCCAGATGTTTTCCCTCTTCTAGCAGCTGCTCACAAGACACTTGTAACCAAGTCACGGGACTCTTTGACCACACGCACTCTTCATTCCGAGCTTGTTTACAACTACTCAGGGTCCAAACATGTAATTATGTATTTCTATTTAACCTGTTATGGTTTACATTTCAATTAGAGTTGCCATTGCTAATTTCAGCATGTCTTGCAACTAGATTACTGAATCTTTAAAAAGATGTGGCATCTCCGAAAGCACAACTTATATCCTTGCTGCTCGATTTGATGCTACTCCTGATGAGGTGAGAAGATTCTACGGTAAAATATGGCACCTATTTTTATTGTCACTCACATAACTAAAATGATATGTCTCTCTTTAATAGATTACAGCCATAGAGAAACTCGTCGTTGGAAAAGAGATCGACCTGGAGGAGCTGAAAGGGAGAGCAAACCTGCCCCAGATACAAAAGGTTCGTCAGGGCTTTGATATTACTTTGCACCTTTTTGTGCCAACTAGCATATTCAATAATTTGTCATGTTTCAGCATTACAAGATATCTGCCTTGGAACTTGGAATATCATCACTTGCAGATGCAATAACTTGCCGAATAGCTGCTCGTGATGCTTTGTAGAAGGATGATCCTGATCTGCTTGTATGTTTAGCTCCTAGCCTTGTTGTGTAAGGATGATTTAGATTGAATTGATCTATCATTCAACATTAATTATGATGAGATATTATGGCATCATTTTGATCTATGAAGTTGACTTCCATCTTGTTGCGAAGCATATTTATTTATAGCTGAAAAAGAACACTTTGTAGTAGCTGTAGAAACACGAAGTGTGAGAATAAGAGTTATCACACGATAAACAAGAGGATAGCCTTGTGCTTTTCTTGATTTTACCAAAGAATAACACAAATCTGGTATAGTTTTTAATGCTCCAAATCGTGTCCTCAATTTTAACATCTCATATTCTTCAAAGTCTTGCAGGTAATATTTATTTATATCATTATTTCTAAAGTATTTATAGTCAAAAAAGAGAATTTAAATGCTGATTACCAGAGGAGAAAATAAAAGATCAAATGTGAAACTGAAAGAGTCGGAGAAGGAGAGGAAGTATTAGACTAAGCTATGAATCTGTGATATGGTGCAAAATTGAAAAAACCATGATAAATTTATAGCTATTTATGAATCTGAGACTTGTGTTATATGATCAGAATCAGATGTTTAATTTGTGTTGAAAAAGATGTGGTGTTGATAGCCAGTGACTTGATTCATACAATTTATCTATATCATTTTGTTCAGTTCTGAGAAGATAGCTTTAAAAAATAATACAAAAGAACTCCCACTCTAGCCTACGTGCGATGTTAGTAAAAAATAAATATCATTATTTTGTTGCAAAAACTGGAATAGTGTTCCACAAACTTGCACTGCATAGTTGGGCAGTGTAGACCGAGGGATCCAATTCTGTCATCACTAGATTTGGTAATGGACTGGAAATAGCTAGTGATCGGAGAACACCGAATGCCTTCACCTGGTAGGCTTCTTGACACTCAGTGACGCTTGATGGCATATGGACTGTAGTGCGTAATTGACTGGCGTAATTGACTGAGACAACTGATGATGACACTAGAATATGATTAGGATTTAATAAACAAATTGTTGCAACCGACCGCTTAGTTATACTGGCATATAGTAGAGTATGTTGGATATAGATGGCCTGTCAACTAGTATCATTTGGTGGTACGCTTCCTTTTCAAGACTCCAAACCCCTGTCAGGATTTGCTTAAAATAAAGTTCAGTGTGAATATAACTGTTGTTAGATTTTGTTGAGCTTTTATCATAAAAACATCAATATGATTATATAAGAGACCGTCTTTATGATATAGATGATGAGTCTCCAACTTATGACTTCTAAACGATTTAATGATTTCAACATAATTATAATAAACTGAATAAAAAAACATAATAATATAAATATTCATGAGTATAACTTAGTTGATAGAGATGTTTCACGAATTCCCCTTAATGGGTGAATTTTTAACAATTAGGCTACTTGACCCAAAAACAAACATGTTATGTTATGAAATTAATTAAAAGTGTAGCAAGATGTTTAAACTTAGCAATGATTCTTTGTGTACGGTCTGATTAGCCATGAAAATCGCCAAGCATCCGATTAAGTATATTGAGGAGGTGATTTGGCTTATCTATGAGTTGAGATTGGCAATGAAACTTCTATCAAAACCCAACACTGCAAAAGAACACACGCAAGTAGCTTCTCATGGAGAAATAACAACTCTTCCATTACCTCTCAACTACTATAATTTCCAACCTACAAAGCTAGAAAAGAATCAAGTAAATGATTAAGGCAGGCCAAATCTTCTAAGTTAGAGTCCATAATATAACTTCCAGCTACGAGGGAGAAATATTTCCCTAAGAAACTCGAAAAAAAATTGCAATTCCTCACACTAGATAGACTTATGTCCAGTCAAATCCCATATTTTTATCGACTTATCATCTCCCAAAATTAAATTATTTAGCTATTTGTTTAGAGATGCAAATGGAACCACTTTGCCAAAGAAATTGGTAGAGTATTGCTCAATATGTGTAAAGAATGTGGGCGGTGTCAAATTCTTCTATGTGATTTGTTGAATAGAACAATGACCTACCCGAAGCAGGGGAATATGTGTGAAGCTTTCCAACTTGGATGAAGAACGGTTCCATAAACATTACATGGCACATGCTCTTGGTGTCCCATATAATGTTTGACTGGTAGCATGTAATGTAACACTAAGGGCGTGTTTTTTTATCGACATAAAAAATAATCAGACATTCATTATGAAATGATTGATAATCTGATGAGCATTGGCAGGCTGAAGTTTCAATTCAAACTAAACTTGGACCTGATGAATCTGAAGAAATTCAAATCACTAGCTGAAGACATGAAGAAATTATAAAAGAGAAAAAACTAAAAATAGTTGATAAAAATTGTAGTACTCCTATTTGCTACTAGAATATTATGGTGTCATTTGATCAATGTAAGGGGCTCCATTTGGCTTGTTTGTTGTCAGATCTTTCAGTGTATAGAGAATTAAATAAAATGAAGAGGATGGAAAAAGGAGAGGGTCTTGCCTTTGGAAAACCGTACTAGTCTGGGATGGAAAGAAGCACGAACACAAGCATGATAATAATAAGAGAATAATAGTAAAAACAAAAACCCAGGGTCATGTAGCAGAATAAGTTCTCTCATAAAACTAGCAAAAGTAAGGTACAAATAATTTTGCAGGTATATTCGCAAACAAAAAAGTAAGCGCAGGGGAAATTTTTAATTCCCACCTATCAGAAAAATTAACAGACTCTGCCTATTCTATTACTTCTCATCATTATCTAGTCTAGAGTTCATCATGAGTCTCGTCATCCTCGTCTTCCCCTGATGCACCACCACCTGGGGCACCACCAGATCTCTGATAGACGGCGGTGATGATTGGATTGCAAACAGCTTCCACTTCTTTGAGCTTCTCTTCATATTCTTCTTTTTCTACGCTCTGGTTGTCATCCAACCATTCCAATGCTTCCTTAACAGCGGTCTCGATCTTCTCCTTTTCATCTGACTCCAACTTGTCAGCCAGCTTGTCTTTGTCACTGACTTGGTTTTTCATGTTGTAGACATAGGTTTCCAGAGCATTTCGAGCGTCAATTCTTTCCTTGACCTTTTTATCCTCCTCGGCAAACTCCTCAGCTTCACGAACCATTCGTTCGATTTCCTCCTGGCTTAGACGTCCCTTTTCATTTGTAATGGTGATCTTTTCTGATTTACCGGTGCCCTTGTCTTCTGCCTTTACATTTAAGATACCGTTTGCATCAACTTCAAAGGTGACTTCAATTTGAGGGGTACCTCTGTTCAATTGCAACAAGAAAAACCCATTAATTACAAAACAAAACATCAATAGAGAAAAATTCAGAAGACATAACGGAAGGAGGAAACAAACCTTGGAGCTGGTGGAATTCCAGACAGATCAAATTTGCCAAGGAGGCGACAATCCTTTGTGAGACTCCTCTCACCTTCAAACACCTATACATATTAAAAACAAACAACACCCCGGTTGAGTTCAAGTTCATGCCGTCAAGCAACTTGTATTTAAGGAAAACATGCAGTGGAATAATGGTACAGTACCTGAATGGAGACAGTTGTCTGCTGATCCTGGTAGGTGGTAAACACCTGGGATTTTTTGGTGGGGATAACAGTGTTTCTAGGAATCAACTTTGTCATCACTCCTCCAACAGTTTCAATTCCAAGGGTAAGAGGTGCGACATCCAAGAGAAGGATATCTGGATACAGAGAATAGCACAACAATAAGAAAGTGTAATGCTTGGAAATCTACTTGCATCAATAACAAATAATAGCCAACTAATGGAATTGATAGGCTAGAGTATAGATTGTAACGGTACCTTTAGTTTCTTCACCACCTTCCCCACTCAAAATGCTTCCTTGCACTGCAGCACCAAAGGCAACTGCTTCATCAGGGTTGACGCCCTTGTTTGGCTCCTTTCCATCAAAGTAATCCTTCAAAAGTTGTTGTACCTTTGGAATCCTTGTGCTTCCACCAACAAGAACAATCTCATCAATTTGATTCTTTTGTAATCCAGCATCGTCCATTGCCTTCTTCACAGGTCCCATTGTCTTCCGGAACAAGTCATTGTTCAACTCTTCAAATCGAGCACGGGTAAGTGGCTCAGAGAAATCAACGCCATCAAAAAGTGACTCAATTTCCACACGGACTTGGTGCTGGCTACTAAGAGCTCTCTTGGCACGCTCACTCTCCCTCCTCAGCTTTCCAAGTGCTCTGTTGTCCTTGCTAATATCCTTGCTGTGCTTTTTCTTGATCAATTTAATGAAGTACTCCATTATTCTCTGATCAAAGTCCTCACCTGGTAAACAATTGAAGAGTTAGCACTTGGCAAGCAATAACAACAGAAGTAAAAATTTACAAGTAGAATTTGTCTTAATTTAATCTTATTCTTTCTCTTTTACATATACAAGTACTCACCTCCAAGATGGGTATCTCCGTTTGTAGAAAGAACCTCAAAAACACCATTGTCAATTGTCAAGATACTGACATCAAAAGTTCCACCTCCAAGATCAAAGACAAGAATGTTCTTCTCTCCACCTTTCTTGTCCAATCCATAAGCAATGGCAGCAGCGGTGGGTTCATTAATGATT
>Ga0099826_10001195_pt1 | contig 15067 bp, 16 predicted proteins | sample Mtrugardesep15_FD_76830 | JGI IMG/M metagenome (GOLD analysis project Ga0099826, IMG submission 76830) | Root nodule microbial communities of legume samples collected from California, USA - M. trunc garden sep15 | ecosystem: Host-associated > Plants > Roots > Nodule | place: USA: California... | reverse complement strand
GCGGCAATCAGAAGACAAGGAAGCTCTTGTCAGCGACAATCAACATGATAACTTCATCCCGACCGCGACCTAAGAATCTCATCCAGATTGTCGCTGGCATCTCATCCTGATCGTCGCGCTATAAACAGCTTCAAGCCAATGTCCTTGAACCGATTTTCGGATGGCTTGTGCGGGGGGTAAAGTTTCGGACGGCTTGAATAGTTTCCGGCCTCTTTGAGAAGCGCGCTAATGCGCTCAGCATAAGGGGCAGGGAGCTTCGTTTCGATAACCTTGAACGCCTTGCGGGTTGTTGCAGAAACGGCAAGCCGCTGCACCGCCTTGTCGCGACGTTTTCTATTCCAGGCGTCGAAATCACTCTGGATCAAGTTGAGGGTTGCGCGATGCGCCTGAAGGGTTTTTTCGTCGCGTTCGCGGTAGGTTTGTGCTGACGTGCCGAGATGACTTTCATATTTATTTTCCCGCAGCAGACGTTCGTAATTGGCGATGGTCGATTGCAGGAGAGCTTCAGCCTCTTGTTGCGAATATGTCTGGATATCCAGAGGCGTAAAAACGACCTGCTCCAGAAACTGTTCGAGTTGTTGTTCCATCCAGGAAGATGGGTCGCTGAGAGCATGTTGCAGAATTGCGGCCGATTGGGCGTGCGCCGGCTTGCCTTTGTCGGAGTGGAACCCGAACATATCGTAAGCAAGGTCCACAAGCAGAGGGGCTTCGTGCTGGCCTTTTTCCAGGATGTAGAACCGGATCAGGTCACCAGCTTCGCGGATTGCATCTGGATGCAGCATCAAGTGGTCGGGCAGGAGAAAACTCTTATGCCCCGGGAACGCCCGGTAGATCTTGGGAACGAGCATGGCTGCTTCGATTCTGAGCGTTTCGTCGTGGTTGCTATAAGGCTTATGCCAATAATAAAGGTCGAGCATCGATGTAACGATATCAGCCCAGGTTCCCGTTTTTGTCCTGCTGAATTTTTCACTGACGACACTATTAGGTCGTTCGATCGCGCGTCGCAGAAGGTCGAGATGTTGGGCGTGCCGCTCATTGAGAATGCGCCACGCTTCTTCTTTGCCGCCATGGCTGGCGACAGTTGTCGTGCCTGAAAATGCAAGAATGAAATTATAAGCTTTCACACCGGTTAGAGCCAAAGCGTCACTCTCACCGAGGAAACTTTTGATCGTCGCAAAGTAGATATCGTAGAGTCGTTCTACGTTGCCACGATCTTCGCTGATCAGTGATTTCCAGTTTTCCTGGGCGGTTTTTAGGGATCGATAATCGTCTGGCTCATAAGAATCGAGAAAATCCAGGCTTTCTTCAAACGTCATATCTGCTCACAATCGATTTCGAACTGATTTGAAAGACATGGCACTGCATCAGGCAGTTCCCCACACAATAAGCGGTCCTATTGGACGCAAACCTACCCCGAAGCGCTTTGAGCCATCAAGAGTAAAGAAGTTGCGAGATCAACGATAGGTCGAGTGTCGGCCAGCGACACCGCATCAGCCTCATGCCTGGATGACGACGTTTCCTTTTGCATACCTTGAACCTCCTCGCCCTATCCTTCCGTTAGACGCGGCCGCTAGTGATCGCGTCGTAGAAGCCTTGGCGAGCCTGCGGAATCACATGGGGTAACCAACCGCTAACCCGCGTAGTGCGAACGATCCACGATCACCATGACTCGCACCGTCTGGTTCGCTTCCTGATCGAGAGCAACCCGCACCATGTCAGCTTTTGGCGCTTCAGGCCCATGACGGCCGTCGGCCCATTCCGGACACCGATCTCGCGCTGAGTCAGTGTAGGCTACTTTCGGTAAACCTGCTATTGAAGCAGGTCAGCGCGGTAAAACGGCTCAATTTCATGGAGATATAGCACATTTATGCTGAAACGACGTGATTTCGTGGCCGCGGGAGGTATTCTCGCAACTCTTGGATGGTCGCGGATGGCTACTGGATCACGCTACCCTGCGCCTGGAGATATCTCGGGTGCGCCGTTCGGTGATCCTAATCTGAAGCTTGCGATCCTATCCAGCCTGATTGACAAACAAATGATCGATCTCGGAACTCCACAACAGCTTGCCGAGCATGTTCTTGGGCGGCCCGTCGATCTTGAGAACGAAGGCTACAAGCCCATTCCCGCAGTTCGAGCCTACCTGGATCGCTACCCTCTCTCGACCGACCTACTGAATCAGATCGACGAGCTTGTTCTGGATGGAGGCAGTTCCATCTATCGATATGTCTGGTTCTTCTGGGATGGAGAGGACGGTATCTTTGACATCAACAGCCTTGCCGGGATCAAGCACTGCCCGAACATCAAGAGTCTTGATTTAACGTCGATGATCGGGACTGTGGACCTTCGTGACCTCCTGCCGCCATTCAAGATCGAGACCATCAATGCAGGGATCGCGTTAGAGAACATCCCGGCTCTGCTCGACATGCCCGGTCTACGAAGCGTCCGTGTCCTCGACGACCAGCTTTACGCAGATGTTACGACGCCGGGGCATCCCAATCGACAGGTAATGGAAGTGTTGAAGGCCAGGGGAATCTCTGTCTGGGTCCATTGGGTATCCAGTTACGATGAGAACCGCGCCGTATACCAATAACTGTGATCGTCGGTGCGCTTTCGAAAATTGACGCCGCCAAACGGACCATCAACAAGGGCATCGAAAGCGACCTCAACAAAAGATTTGGGTTGATGCCTTCTATTTGTGCTGAGCGCGATGATGACTTCTTGGTTTTGGCGGTCATCAATGAACCAGAAATCGATTGACGAATAGAAGCGGCCGCTCGTGATCGCGTCGTAGAAGCCTTGGCGAGCCTGCGGAATCACGTACGGTAACCAGCCGCTATCCCGCGTAGTGCGAACGATCTACGATCACCATGACTCGCACCGTGTGGTTCGCTTCCTGATCGAGAGCAACCCGCACCATGTTAGCTTTTGGCGCATTGCCGCCAAGGCTGCATTTGGCCCATTGGGGACGTACGCCGTCGCAGAACTCGGCCGCGAAACTCTGAGTTTTGCGACCGAGTTCTGCGACAGAAATTCCCTTTTTGATTTCAGCTGCGGCAAATCTGTTGTGAAAGTTCGCATTTCTGCGACGGGGTTCGCCGTTACAGAGCTGGACGCAAATAGAGGTGGCTGACTTTGCCCCGATACGTGACTGCGAAACCCCATTCTATTTTCGCATTTTCAAACCCGACCTCATAAATATCGAGGCCTTGCTGAACGCCTTTAAACGACAGGGCTTTTAAGGAGCCAGCTTTCTCCAGCTCGCTTTGGATAAAGTCTTTTTGCTCGATTGCGAGCGCCGCCAATGCTGGTGCCATACCGTCAAGGTCGGGTTCCCCCCGCGCATGCTCCTCAATCAGGCGGCGCAGGATGTCTTCACTCCCTGGCATTGACTTCTGATCTCGGATTCGCTGCTGAATCTCAACCTCGATACGGAGTATCGGGTCTACGGCAACCTTTCGGGCGTGATCCTCGAACCCGTTCTGATGGTGAACAAGACCATCGATCCTGCCATCGTGGTCGCGGCAGAACTTTATTTGAACCGGCAGAACCTTCATAAAAAATTCGGTTTCGGCCTCTGGAAATATGTCGATGTCGGACTGACCTACAATCCTGTAGGCAAGTTGGCCGCCGTGATTGGTGACAATTGAAAGCGTTCCGTCGGCAGTCGCGTAGGCACCCGAAAAGGTGTCGAGGAGGTCCGCATTGATCGGAACCTCCTCTCTCGGACGCATCTGTTCGTATCGACGCCAGGCTGCGGTATCCTTAGAAGTCTCAGTCATATGAGTTTCCCTTGCCAGATTGGTAAGATCATCAATCGACGGTGTGCCTCCGGATCGAATCTTCGATTGCAGACTTTCGATCACCTGCAACCCTCGTATGGCACGGTCCTTCGAGTTTGCTAAAGCTTCGCGCTGCAATGAAAGTGCTTGCTCCAAATCAGCGACCTGTCCTTCCAGAAGCTTTGCTATATCGCGCAGGCTAAGGCCGAGGGTTTTGAGGGCCAAAATTTCATTCAGGCGAACGATCTCGGTGCTGCCGTATAGTCGCCATTGCTTGGAGGTACGGCGCGGGGAGATCAGGCCATATTGCTCGTAGAGCCGAAGTGCTCGAATGCTAACACCGACCTGCTCTGCACATTCCAACGCGGTCAGTAAAACTTGACCTCTATTTCGGCGATCGTGCATCAAAAACTCCTTCGGGAATTTTCAATACGGTATGACGCTAGGTCCGGCTCAAGCGGAAAATTGAGCTGTCGCGAAAATCCCAATTAAAGCGACACTCGTTTTCCTGACTTTTACGACGTCGCAGAATAGGTAGTTTTGCGGCAATCGCAATGTCCGCAATTGGCGCAAAGCAGCCGATCAAGCATGAAGGCTCTCGGCCAAAAAGCTGCCGTAGTTGCGTCCGATGGAAAAGACCGCAATGGATGTTGGAAGCAGCGGGTAGCTACTCTAAGTCTTCTTGAGCAAATTCATCGGTAACATGAATATCGGTCATCTCTAGACGGCCCGGACCCATGTTTACATATTTGTGCGGTAAGTTGGCCGGTCCAAACACGATCTGACCCTCTCTAACGTCCAACTGCTGCTCGCCAATGGTAAAAAACGCTCGTCCTTGCCGCACTATAAATACTTCATCATAAGGATGTTTGTGTAGTTTGGGGCCGCGGCCGATTTCGTCCGTGGTGTAAAACATGACCGAGACGTTTGCGCCAAATGTGCTCCCTTCAAATTCGCCTTGCCATACGCTCTCTTTTTCGGCCCATTGAGCGCGTTGGAGGAGGACTGCTTTTTTTGCATTGAAATTCCTCTCTTAGTCAGGCCAGCCGTTCGAGCCCAGACTAAACATCAAACGTGCAGCAGTGCAAATGTCGGTAATTGATCGACGGTGACGCTGTACGATCTGGGCGTATGACTACTGTTGGCGCATTGCTGACAACCCGACAGAGAGCGACCGATTTAAATCACTTGAGCTTGATGAGTCCTGCCTTGGTCGGCCGAAATCCGCAACTCTGATAGAATGAACTCAGATGCGGTTCGAAGTCGACATGTAACCAATTCGCTCCGCGCTCTCGCGCTACATTTGTGGCGTCTACCACCATGCGGGCAGCGATACCTCTTCGTCGCATCCGGGGAATAACGCAGGTGTCCAGGATGAAGGCGTGGACACCTCCGTCCCACGCCACATTCACGAAGCCGACGAGGCGATCATCTTCATAAGCCGCAATATGGGCAAGGCTGCGTGACAATATGCCGGAAAAGTCTTTTGGCCCTTCGCTGCCCCAGGCTTCTAACCAAAGCACATTCAGCTCGTCTTGGCGCGGGAACGGATCAATCCGAAGCGTCACCATGTTGCCGCTCTCCAGTTATTGTGCACGCGACGTTTTCGAAGATAGTCATGGTCAGGCAGTTTTGTACACCGCCTCGATCGGGAAGACTATTTCGTCGGAATTCGCTGCGTCGAAGGGTTGCTTGTCCCAACAGACACTGCTTCCTGCCATGAGGGTTGCTGCTGCAATTGGCCAAGACACTCATCCGTGTGCTTTGGAATGGCAGTTTGTTTTTAACCAGACGATCACTGCATCCGCGTTTTTATCAGGCGGGTCTACAGGGTAAAAAACATGCTTGATCCTGCCATCTTCGATGACCATCGTCAGCCTTTTGAGCAAGGTGAGCCCACCCGCTTCAAACATTGGCAGGCTAAGGGACTTCGCCAGAGAAAGTGAATGATCGGAAAGCAATGGAAACGGCAAATGGAGCCGTTCTGCAGCCTCTCTCTGATATTCGCTCGTCTGCGTCGAAAGGCCAAAAAGATTGCTGGCCCCTAATCCCCTCAGCTCAGCGAAATGGTCGCGAAAAGCGCAAGATTGAGGTGTGCAGCCTCTAGCCCCGGGTATTTCCTCCCATCCGTCAATCGCATTGCCACCCGGCGGGCTGGTGCGTGGGTAGGCATATACGACGGACAGACCCGGTCCTCTAAGGTCGACAGTCGTGCCGTCGGTTGCTGCCAATGTAACATCTGGCATTTCCATCCCTGGCAAATGCTTCGCTGCACCGTCGTCATGTGGGATCAATGATGTCACGAAATTGTTTCCCATAGCCACGCCAATGTCCTCTCGGTCGCCAACGCGAGGAAACTAAACGAATTTCACGCCGCTGCAATAACCGGACTGTCCGGCCTGCCTAGCCGTCAACCGCTTCAGGGAGAAGCAACAGCTACGGGCGGTCTGTTCCTGAAACAGGTGCGATGACAAAGTATACCATCAACCGCTATCTTGCCGAATCAACGAAGAGTTTTCGTACCGGAGAACTGCATGGGACATTTCAGACTTGTTTATCAGAAATATCCTCTCGACCTTTCAGTCGAAGAGCCACGCGTCACCTTGCGGGCCTCAAGTGGCTCTTGGCCGGGTCAGGAGCTGGGGGACTACGTCGTGCTGGATTTAGAAGTGAAATCTCCGAAATTTTTCTTCGATCCCAACAATGATCCCGAGGATGACGTCTCTCAGTGGTTGAATCCGGGTCTGGATACACAGTGGCTCAAAATTCCGTTGAAGCACTTTAAGAACCGTGATTTTCGAAGCCTCGAGGAAATTTTGATAGATTTCCAGGGCGAGGGAACTCCAAACGCTTTGACTAGGGAAGATTGGTGGGAAGCCCCCGGTCTCATCACCATTTACAGCGACGAGTTCTTCTCTAGCGCGGAAATCTCCATCCGTCACGATGGTGGCGGCACGTTTTCGGTTCGGCTTTCTGGCACAACCCAGTTCGACACCGCCTTTGACATAGCCTTCAGTGCTCCTCTGACCGTCAAGCTGGTCGGCTATCGCAACTCGGCGACCACAGACGATCTTTTGGGCTGGTTCGACCGCTTTTTGAGAAAAGACGACTTCACTTTCACACCGCTGCAACGAGGTGAAGACCTCTATCTCGATGGTGCGGTCAAGTAACTTTTAGAAGGTCCACGGCATTTTCGCTGCAAGAGGGCGAGGTAGGTTCGGCCTGAAGCAGCCTTTGAGATTATTGACGACGGAAGCTCTTTCGCTCCGCAGTCCTCAAGCAACCATCTCGCGCAGATCACGGATCAGACCGCCAGGACCGTCCTCGGCTTCCGCGCCAACACCAATCTTCGTTAGCCAGCACCACATGCTCACCCGATGAAAAAGGGTGTAGAGCCAGAGTGCCCTTTCAGCATCCGGGTGGTCGACCGAACCGTAGCCTCACGAGATCAGGCTCTAGTTGCTGGACCAGCCGCGAAACCGTTTCAGTGTCTAATTCGAAAGCTATCCGCCGCGTCGGTGCCATTCCTGGAAGGCGTTTCCGGTCATAATGATGAGATCAAATCGCTTGTCTGAGCGGAATGACTGAGCCGTCCTCTCGATCCATTCCACATGAGAACCATAGGGCTTTGCCCTCGCGACGTCCAACATGGCGTGTGCCGGTCAACACCTGTCGAGATCGTAAAGCGCCGCGAGAGCCGGATGTTCGCAATGCAGGCCGGGCATGGGGAGCGTCGTCGGCTTTCATTTTGTGGCTTTTCGTCGAGCGGTCACGGACGGCCAGCTTAGTCTTATCGCAACATTATTCCTGGCATTTGGGGCCTTTTACTGGCTTGTGTCGTATTCCTTGCCTGACCTTTTGCTAGCAAGATCGATTGCCGGATTTGGACTGGGTGTGGTTGTTGCGGGAGTTTTCCGACGGCGCTTTCTGGAAAATCCCGTAGTTCCCCGCGTTCGATAAACACGCATTGTCCTTTTGAAGGACGTGTACATTGCCGGCTGACGCCCTCACAGCAATTCCCTAATCGCTCGCCATGCGTTCTGCCCGAGCTTCGCATCCGCTTCGTCGCTTCCGCCATGGGCATGGAGTTTTGATCGTTGTGTCGTCTCGCCGGGCAGGAGAATGCGATGCCCAGCATCTTTATCGAAGATCAGCGTAGCCTGCCTTCCGTGCGCCTGCCTCGACTGGAGTATCTGCCTCGCAAAATATCCTGATGGCCAAAGCGCGTCGTCTCCACCAGCCACAAGGATCAAGTCGGCAGGGGACGATTCGACCGGAATTCTGGCTCGTTCGTTTAGCTGAACATCGTTTGAGAGGCATTTTTCGAAAAACGACCGATAGGAAACAAGGCCATCCCGGTAGTCTTTCTGCCAGTTGATATCGGCCGGAACGAAGTCTAGTGGGCTACGCTTGAAAGACCAGGATGATCGTTCAGGCCACGATATGCCGTCCACTCCCGCTCCAATGTTGCCCAAGACCACGGAACTTGGACTGATTGCGATGACCACGTTAATGCGATGATCAATGGTTGATGCTAGCAGAGCAGCTTCTGCGCCCTTCGAGGTTCCCACAAAGACTGTTCGATCACACCCTCTCGAAATCAAAAGATCGGTTGCGTCAACGAAAGTTTCGAGAGGTATTTCGCATATCCCCGGCGGTTGATTGGCTCCGCCAAACCACTGCAACGCTAAGGCTCGTGCTCCGGTATTCGCGAATAATCCTGCCCGCGTCGTGTCGACCCTGCCGCTCGACCCGCCAAGAACGATCACTCCCGTCTTGCCTGAGTTGGTACCTTGAAGCAAAGCGCCTCTCACCTTGCCTTCCAGTTGCTCGACGTCGTAGGCGACCATTTTCTGTCTCTTCGTAAGCGGTCTGTGAATGATGAGCGCTACAATCACATGTACGACGCGCCTCTAAGGTTTTGCATCATCAGACTGGGCCGTCCACCTTATGTAGACCCCTTGTCACCGTAGCGAGGACCAGCAGGCTAGTTTCGTAGCTCCTGTCGCAGGAAGCTATCGACGTCCTTGTTCGCTTGCGCCGTGGCGGAGGCGCTGTATTCGAGCCGATGACCGAAGTAGACCGTGCCCGGCTTTGCCGCGGGGACATCGAAGTCATGGAAAGCCCCAGGGTAAACAATGAGCCGAATCTCTGAACCTTTTTCACTCAAGTTGGCCAGCCTCTGTCTGCATTTGGCAGGAGGCCCCCAATCGTCCAGTTCGCCTGCCATTATGAGCGTCGGCACCGTTGCCTCGCCATCAGTCGCAGAACAGGTCGGATAGTACGCTATCGCAGCTTTAAACTTTTTGTCCTGGAGCTGCTCAACGCCACCTGATTTTGTCGCCGTCAATGCAGTTACGCCGCCGGCCGAAAAACCCATCAAGGCCACCCTGCTTGCATCGACGAATGGTTCCTTCGACAAGAAATCCAGCGCGCCGTAAGCATCGTAGACGCGGTCGGATATCGTAAAGACAACGTCCCTCTCTGTAGTCGCGCATGTCGATTTCATTTGTCGCGTTGCGAAGCTGTCGACAACGAGGACCACGTAACCCTGCGAAACCAACCGCCCAGAAACATCATCCTTGAGCCTTGGCCCCAAGCCTCCGCATCCATGTAAAATAACGATAGCCGGAAATGGTCCGTCGCCTTTTGGACGGCTAAGAAACCCTACCAAAGGGACGCCCTGGTACGGCGGCAGCGTTTCCCCCCTTTGCCTCGCAAGCTTCTCGCGGAATGCGCTGGGTTTGCCGGCATCACTGGTAAATCGGACCTCGTTGGCAGCAGATGGAAGGGCGATACTTGTCGTGACGACGGTAACGATGGCGAGCAGGGCCGCGAATGACTTACAGATCATGACGTTCTCCTCCGAGGCTGTGACAAGCTAGCAGAGAAAACGAAATCGACAACGGACGCTACCGGTGGTTTTACGTCACGACGTCTGCCGGTCCTTCGCTGTCGCTGCGCTTCCAGATAAATGACCACCCATCGATTTTTCGGCCGCTCGCTTTCATCGATAAGGCCTGTTCAATCAATTGACCTCGGACAAGGCCCATCTTTTCCAAAACGCGGCAGCTTGCGTTGTGGTCTGCTGCGCACACTGTGCGGACTTCGGATAATGTTGATTGCTCGCGGACCCATTGCATGACCGCCGAGCCAGTCTCGGCTGCGAAGCCATGCCCCCAGAACGCAGGTCCCAATCCGTAATGTATCTCTGCCGTCTCATCATCCGGTATGAACATGAGGAAGATGCCGATCGGTCTGTTGGCACGCCGGTCGATAATGGTCCAGACAAAACGGCTGGTCTTGCCCCAGGTGGTTTCGCCCCACGCACTGATGAGTTTTTCGGTTGTCGATTGCCACGTATGAGGACCCCGTGGCAAAAATTCTGAGGCTTGGACGTTCCCGGCGTATTCAACGAACAGTATCCCGGCATCCTTGGCACGTGCAGCCCGCAGCAAGAGACGCGTTGTTAAAATTCTCGTCGGCGGCGACTTCATCATAACTAACGATCTCTCCGATGGTCGCATTGTCGGGTGTGGGCATGATCCAGTTATCGCACAGACGTCCTGCAAACAAATGTTCAGCGTGTTGACGATGTTGTTGGGAATGATTGAATAGTAAGTAAATCGGCTTGAGCGCGGCCGACCTTTCGCCTTTACCAAGGAATGATTTGAAGGTTTGGCCAGATGGCAGTCCAACGTTCGACCTTCGCTGTGTAAACTGCCTCGGATATTTGCCGCTTGTTGGGGCGAACGATGCCGCTCATCAGGTCGTTGAGGCCAAAAGGTGCATTGATGAGGACTCGACCTCGCTCACGCTTTAAACCGATTGCTGTTGCCGTCGTCGGGAAACTTCCAATTGCATCTATGGAAGAGCTACAGGGCGCTATCTGATGGCCAAATTTTTTCTCGTACCAGATGTGGACCCGAGCCTCATTTTTTATGTCGATTTGGACGGGTAGCCCAGCGAGTGTTGAGCGGATTCACGCTGCGTGTTTTGCTTCGCCGGTTTCCGTGAGATCATGAGGATCGAAGTAAATTGAATCGACATCAATTATGACATGCATGAGCGGCAGGCCGAACCTGTGGTTCCACACCGTTTGCGCGATAATACCCGCCGCGATCCAACTGTCCGGCAAAGCCAAGGTATCCCAAGCGTCGATGATCGGAGCTAACAGAAGACTGGCCAAGGCAATTGATTCCAGTTCTCTTTGAAATTGCAGAGTCATTGATTGTTGCCTTTTGCTCGCTGCGATCATCATCGCATGCAACTGATCGAATGTCCTCAGAGGCTTCCCGATCCTAATCGAGTTTGGCCGATTTTTGATGGGAAATCGCCTACGCGTTTATCCTGAGGGGAGGGTAGGGGGCAGGTACCTCGTGATATCAGGGTGTCAATCGGCTCGGAATGTTGACCCCTTATCGGCGTCCAATATTCCCCCCTGTAGGCGATCAGCGCATTGTCGGGCATTGTAAGGCACAAATTGCTACGCTGGACGATTGGCAATATCCCACTTCAGAACGCTCGTCCGTGGCGAGCAAAGGCACGATTGGGCGAGATTTACCGAGAGAAGTTGACTACTGATGGCAGGAGCCTGAATAGAAAGAGTTTGTAGTTAGTTAGGGAAGGTAAAATGACGTCGAACGGTTCCGCTTGCAACCGCCGGTCATCCCGGTGACCATAGCCCTATGGAAATTCGACTGGCCCGACAGGAGTTCAACATTCGTGAATACAGTGAAGACTAATGCTGGGGATACAGAGACTTCTACTGCCGTGGAAACGGCGGTAACCACGGCAGTGGATACGACCAAGGTAAAGTGAAGGGGAGCGCTTGACCATTGGGATACCAAAAAGATTTCGATCACGTTCCCTCCGTCCCCCCGCGAGGTCTATTGGATCGGGACATTCATCGATTCCCTTGAGCCAGAGTTCACTGGGTATCACCAAGGTATCATCCTGTCCGGGGCGAAGACGCTGCACGACGCAAGTGAACATGTGGTATTTGTTCCAATCACGAGCAATGTGCCTGCGAACTGTACTCGAGGGAAATTACCTCCATACATCCACAAACTTGAGCGCAGCCCGGCGGGTGACGGCCGGAACGCCTGGGCTATCTGTAACCACGTGATGACGGTGCGGCTCAGCCGCTTGGAGCGCTTTCACGGAAGTGACCAGAGCGGCAACTATAGACTTAAAGTCCCGAAGATTTCGACATCGGATTTCAGTGCAGTTCTGGACTGTGTCGCCAACGGGATCGTGGTCTTGCGTGACCGCTTCAAAACTCACCAAGAGCATGCGTTCGCGGAACTGCGCGAGAAGCACGCCACCGAAATGAAGCAAATCAAGGCCGAGCACGTAACAGAAACGCAGGCGGCGATCGAAGCTTACTTGGAGGAGTTGACCAGACCGTCTGCTGCTTAACCTTGACAGGTGCGAGCCGGCATTCTATCTATCGTATGTGGCTGCGGCCCAACAACTCGAAAGAGTTTACTGACTATTCTGGCAGCAATGCCAGAAAGACGTACCATCTGAGGGTGGACAAAAGGCGGCTTATGCCGCCTTTTTATGTTTGGACATGACACTGAGGGTGTACCTGACATAAGAAGTCGCTCACTTCTGTCTGACTCTGACACATTGAATGAGTTCCACGATGACGCACGTTTTGTTTGGGCATCGCCGTGGAAGCGGTATTTCTGAAGTCCGGATAGTAGAACTGGATGACTTTCTCGAAGGCGGTTGGTGTTCTGGTCTTCGAGGATCGCAATCTGCGATCTCAAATCCGCTAACTCGCCCTTCAATTCAACGACATCTGCCGCCACACGCATTACTCCTGAACATCTTCAGGAGATAGCACCAGACCTCATCGGAATCTTGTGGCACTTGCTACATATTGCCGGATTTTTTGCGTCTACTGGAAAACCTGGATGTCGCCGGGATTTCGTTTCAAAAACTATGACAAGAATTGTTTGACGATATTGTAGTTGACGTTTGCCACGTATCGATGCCCCTCTTGCGGTTGACTGTTACCCAGCGCCTTGATCTCGTCGAGACGTGTGACGACCGCATATTTGGGGGAATGTTTTTTGTCACGAGTTGCAGGTTGGGCATTGATCTCCCGAGAATCGCAGTCAAAAAGATAATACTGACATCGATATGTACTAACGGGATGCCGGGTTGGTATTGCCAAGGTGATATCCTGAAGTTTTCCCCCGATCTGTAGATATGCTGGAACGATGTAGATTGGGAACACCTTGTTTTCCCGGAGGCCAGGAGTAATTCATGCTCGGTTTCAGTTAATAGCCTGCGGAACAACAGGATAGTTTGATCCCTTGCCGACAACCCAAATAGACTGGTTACGTTTTCGTATCCAGCAGCCAGATCGTTGACGTTGAATGACATATCAACCCCATTAGTGTTACTTGTTCAGCTCAAGTATGGTGGTCTCTAGCGGAAGCTGCAATTCCCAAAATACACCCGACGAACAGCCTCAGGACTCGTTGGTTCGGAAATTCCCTTATGTCTCCCGCTTTGCGCTGGTCGAAGTCGCGATCGGCTACCTTGGAATTTTTCGTCAATGTTGTCTGATGTACATTATTGGTCACTGCAGATGGCCATCTGGCTTCTGTCTAATGTCGCTCTGGCGGCACAAAAACGAGCACGTTAAAGCCTTCGTCAACATTGAAGGTCCGTAGGTCGAGTAGTTTGTTTGCGTGTTCGGAGCTGAACCAGCACGCGGTGTTCTCATCATGAATTGCCGTCACGCTCTCCCGTACGCTCTCCTTAATCGTGTCGATGATGTCGACCAAGGTCTTGCCTCGCCTGTTGAGATGCCTGAGTTTTTTACGCGCGGGGCTACCCGCGTCGGAAACGGCAATGGATATCCTGTCTGTTGAGTAGCTTTTGACCCGAACGCGCAGGCGCTTCGGCCGCTCGGCATCAAAGCGATCGTTGATAGCTCTGATACGTGCCTCAATGTCCGCATCGCTGTAATGCGCTTCCGGCATGACATCGTCTACAGGCGCAAGCCCGTCGCCAAATTGCGTGCGCGCAACCTCGGCAGCGTGATGGGCATAGGCGAGATGCGTAACCGGCAATGCCCTCAGCCAGGTGCGTCGCTGAGTGATCGCCATCGATTTTGCCGCCTCCTCGCCTAGCTTGGCGATGGAGAAGTTTTCTCTTTTTTGCCCCTCATTGGTCATCAAAGTTGCCTGCCAGACATCGCCATCGGCCGTCTCGACACGCCTGACACCTGAAATGCCGCTTCGGTTGTTTTTGCGCAGAAGCACGGCCTGCTCGTGGTTGGTAGCGGGCGGAATGGCAAGAATGATGGCGTCGCGGTACGCGCGTGCCTGACGGTAGGTTTCGTCGCCGGAACCGTAGATGCTGTCCTTGAACAGCCTGACAATCCTGTGGCCACGCCGCCGGATACTGACCCACCATCCGGCCCCGTGGTGAGCCCCGGCGGCTTTTTCGCGGCGCAGGCCGTAGGTATCGGCTTCGTGTTTTGTGTGTCTCGGATTTCTTTCGATCGTCACTCGATGCCCCGGCTTGTCAGATTTCATCCATGGATATTTGGCGTATCCAGGTTGTAGAATTCATGTTGAATCCTTGGTTTCGCCACAATGTTTGATTGCATTCTGTCGAGATTTTGACAGCTGATTGATTTTTTAGCTCTGCTATCGAGGTTCCTGATGAATGACCAGCCCTCTTCCTCTGACTTCATCCAAGCGAGCCGCGTTCTGAAGGTGTCTTCGCCACTCGGCGAGGATCAGCTTCTGCCGGAGCGCCTGTCCGTCGAGGAGGGCGTATCGCAGCTCTTCGACATTCGCCTGACCGTGCGAGCCAAGAAGGAAGCGGTGAAGCCCGAGGAGCTGATCGGACGGCTGGTCGATGTCTCGATCGAGATAAGTCAGGGCGATGGTGATGGCGGCGGTGTTCGCCGCCCCTTCAACGGCCTGGTGACGGAATTGCATGAAGGGCCGCCGATTACCCGCGGCATGCGCTCCTATGCGCTGACCATCCGGCCGCAGATGTGGCTGCTGTCGCGCCGCTCCGATTGCCGCATCTGGATGGACAAGACGGCGGTCGAGATTGTCGAGACGCTGTTTTCCGAACACGGCATTCCCGCCCCCGATACATCGGGCATCATTTCGCCACCGCCTGCGCAGCACTACAGCGTTCAGTTTAACGAGACGGATCTCGATTATCTCACTCGCCGTTTCGAAGAGGACGGCCTGTTTTACTGGTTCAGCCACGAGGACGGGTCCCACAAGCTGCATGTGGCCGAT
>Ga0099826_10001194_pt1 | contig 15069 bp, 17 predicted proteins | sample Mtrugardesep15_FD_76830 | JGI IMG/M metagenome (GOLD analysis project Ga0099826, IMG submission 76830) | Root nodule microbial communities of legume samples collected from California, USA - M. trunc garden sep15 | ecosystem: Host-associated > Plants > Roots > Nodule | place: USA: California... | reverse complement strand
TTGCAGAAACGGATGCTGGTTTTAAGCCTACACAGTCAAAGGTTAGACTTGCAATTGTTGAAAATATTAGTAAATGAATGTGCTATTATTGTGTTCTTCACTACCGTGACCTTTGTTCTGATGAATATTGTTGTAAACATTTACATACGTTCTTGTCAATCTCATTTGTTATTAATTATGTCTTGCGTATAAAGGGTTACAATATGATAATGTTGAATTGTATTGCAATGTTGATCATATCGATTACATTAATATGGATGATATGCATCTGCTGTACACAATGAATGGAATTTAAATATGTACACATACATGATTAAATACATTAATGTAAATGATTATAGGTCAACTATGAGAAGAGAATAAAATCATTGTTGTTGAATGCTTGATTCACGTGAGGCTGAGTCAAAGGCAATATTATCCAATACACCCCCTCAAGATGAAGTTGCCATCAGTAACTTGCATCTTTGACCGAAGATCACTAAATCGCGTGTGAGCCAAAGGCTTTGTAAGAAGATCAGCGAGTTGGTCTTTTGTTGACACATGTGAGACTTGAAGCTTGCCATCCTGCGAGTTGGTCTTTTGTTGACACATGTGAGACTTGAAGCTTGCCATCCTGATCCTGAACTTGTTCACAAACAAAATGATAGTCCATAGATATATGCTTCATTTTGGAATGAAGGATTCGATTGGAGCAGAGATATGAACATTGTCACATAGTAGCGATGGTGGTTTTGACACTGGTAGACGAAGTTCATATAAGAGATTTGTGAGCCACACTAGTTCAGCAGTTGCAGTGGCCACTGCACGGTATTCAGCCTCAGTTGAAGAACGTGCTACTGTGTGTTGTTTGCGTGATAACCAAGAGATAGGGTTACCTCCAAGAAAAATGTGATATGCAGATGTAGATGTGCGATCATCCACATTGCCACCTTAGTCTGCATACGTGAAAGCATAAAGATGGAAGGATGACGGTTGCTTCAGAAAAGTGCCAAAATTAATGGTAGCCTTTAGATAACGAAGCAGTCTCTTTAGATGTTGCAGATGAAGGGATGTAGGTTTGTGCATGAATTGACAAAGCTTGTTGATGGCAATTGAAAGATCAGTCCTTGTAAGATTAATATATTGCAGCGCTCCTATTATTTTCCTGTGATGAGTGGAATCTGTGTAGGAGTTCCATCATTCAGAGTGAGTGTGGCTGTAGGAGACAGAGGTGTGGGTGCCGGTTTGGCGCTAGCCATGTCAAAATTATCAAGGATTTCTCGGTTGAATCTATGTTGAGACAACAACAGACCCTTGTTTGTTGGGATGAGTTCAATACCAAGGAAGCAGTGTGGCGTTCCCATGTTCTTAAGGGAAAATCTATTGGAACTGGAGTGAATAAAGTCGTGTAAGAATTGGGCATCATTACCTGTTAGCAAAAGATCATCAACATAGACCAAGAAGTAGGCAAGGATTGGACCTGAGGCATATATAAATAGGGAGAGGTCACTCTTGCTGATAGTGAAACAATGGGATGTGATGAAAGCTTTGAGAGCATCATGCCATGCACGAGGTGCTTGTCTAAGACCATATTGATTTGTGAAGTTTGCACACATGATTCGGATATTGTTTATTCTGAGTCCCGGAGGCTGAGTCATGTAAACTTCTTCCTTGAAGAAGTGCACTGTTGACGTCTAATTGGTGCATATGCCATCCTTTTTCCAAGGCAATAGTGAGAATTAGTTTTATGGTTTGAGGCCGAACAACTGGTGCAAAGGTTTCTTTGAAATCTACCACTGGGCATTGAGTAAAGCCTTTGGCCACTAACTGTGCTTTGTATCTAGCTATAGTACCATCACGATTTCTCTTGATACGAAACGATCATTTGCAGTCAACAATATTATGATTCACTGGTGGTGGCACAAGTGACCATGTACCATTTCGAATTAAGGCATTGAGCTCTTTGAAAATGGCTTGTCTCCAATGAGAATGTTGCATGGCTTGTCTGATACTAGAGGGCTCCGAATTTTCAGGAAGTGGATAGAGAGATGTATGGTAGAATTTTGTTTGGTTTAAAGATGTTGTTTTGAGATCTAGTAACAACATGATAGTGATCATTGTTTCCTCCTGAAGTATTGGGAGTAACAATATGATTGGTTGAAAGAGATGGTGCAGCAATAGGATCATTACCTGATGCAATACCTGAATGCAAGGGTGCCTCTTGAGGGATTACACAAGGTGTGGGTGGAGTAGTGAGCATGGGTGGTGGAGGTGCATTTGGTTGGGGCAGGTTAAGAGGTAGGATAGTATTTGGTGTTTGTGGGATGGACTTTGTATGCGAGTAAGTGACATGTTTGGGTTGTATTAAGGATGTATATGGAAATTGGTTATCATGGAAGACAACATGGCGAGATGTGTAGATTTATTGGTTGTAGGATCTAAGCAACGATAAGCATATTGAGAGGGTGAGTAGCCTACAAAGACAAATGGAATAGATTTAGGTTGGAATTTATTACTGTTATGTGGTTTCAACCATGGGAAACATAAACATCCAAAAGAGTGAAGATGGCGAATGTTGTGTGTTTGGTGATGACGGGTTTGATAAGGTGATTGCATGCAAGAGTGGGTGTTGGTAGTCTGTTGATTAAGTAGGCTGCTGTGATGAATGCAAATGATCATAGATAAGATGGAAGGTTGGCATAATTTAGTAGGGCTCTGGCAGTTTCAACTATGTGACGATGCCTTCTTTCAGCAGAGGCATTTAATTCAGGGGTGTGAGGTGGTGTTGTGTAGTGGGAGATAGGATTTTAGTTTGATGTATTCCCACCATTGTCAGAATATAGAGAAATGATAGGCAAATTAAAATATTTTTCAACAACAGTTTTGAATTTAGGAAAAATAATAGAGACATCTGATTTATTTTTCAATGGATATAACCCAATATATTTCGAAAAATGATCAACAAAAATTAACGACTTCATAGGAGCTGGCCCCATACATCTGAGTAAATAATCTCAAGCGGCCTAGTGCTCTTAATACTTGATATAGTTGACCTATAATCATTTACTTGCTATGTTTTATTGGATAATATTGCCTTTGACTAAGCCTCACGTGGATCAAGCATTCAACGGCATTAATGTAAATGATTGTAGGTCAACTATGAGAAGAGAATAAAATCATTGTCGTTGAATGCTTGATTCACGTTGTATGCTCCATTGTTCCTCCCAAGAGAGTACAATTGCTTGTGCTTTTTTCATATTTGTTGTACATGTATAATATTAATGCCTCCCAAGAGAATACAAGTGCGTGTGCTTTTTTCATATTTACGTATACATGTATACTGCTGCAAAGTAGAAACAATGGGAGAGTGAGTTGGAAAACAGTATAATTTGATATTAAACTAATGAGTCCGTTCGTGTATAGTATTATTGACTAATAAACAAAAACAATCCTGTCTTTTCTATTATTTTTCTTAATTTAAGGCTAATCAAAATATTATTAATGCCTTTTCAGACGGATTTAGCTCACCAGAATCCTTTTACCATTGCTTTGAAGAACTTGGGCTGTAAAATTTCAGATAAAGAGACCGGTATTTTCTGATTATAAATCTCTCGTCACTGTTTCAAGTTTATTATCTTTGTTATATATTAAAAATATTCAATCATCTGTTTTTAAAAATCAGCAGATGTTTCCGTCAAAATTAGCACGGCTACAAAAATATTAACTCCTTCACAAATAGAGCAAGAATATCATGAATGGATATTAGAAATGCATAGAAAATATGATGACGAAGCTGATGCTGGTGAGGATAAGCCAGTTATAGTTGTCAACCCACTGAACAAGGAAGCACTTGGCATTTCTGAAGATGGTATGGCTAACAAAACTTTGATGACAGTTGCTTCTATTTATGATTGTTGCTTTGTGGAAGTTCAAATAATAGCTGTTTGAAGAAAATAGACTTGCATACTAACAAAGGAATAAATAAACCTTGCTAATCCTTTAATTCATTCATAAGTTTATGATATGGATGGATATTAAACCAGTTGCACTAGACTACTCTCAATGTAGTGAAAATTTAAAAATTTATATATTTACTGCTCTTAGACTAAATCGTATCTTCCTTTTTCTCATTCTATTTTTCTTACTCTTATGAAGTCATTAGAGTTCATCGGGTTCTGAAGAGAAAGGAGAAGTCTTGGAGTCATGGACAAAAAATTAAAGTGTTAAGAGGAGCATGTTCAGGGTTTCACTACAGCGATGTTTATGCAACCATAGAGTACTTTTTGCTGGAAGGTTTTGAAGGAGACCTGGGTGGTAAGATTCCTGAATGTAGCACATAAAGTAAAGCATAACCTTTTCTCTTTGTTTTTATAATTAACCTAGAATGAAATAGAATATAAAGGTTGTTCCATCCCATATCTCCCAATTAGAGGTAAATAAGAAGTGGATTGTTGAATAAAATGCAATGAGATGTATTTAAACAATCCAAATTTTAGAATTTATTATAATTCCATTTCATATCATTCAATATTAGTCAATACTTAATTATATCATAAATAAAAGAGAAATTAGTATTAATTAGTTAAAAAAAGTGGAAACCGGGGTTTACTTTCTTTTCTAATGCAAATCTATAAGAAAAAAGAGTAATTTTGGTAATGAGTGAAGGTATGCATAAACTTTTTTTTTGACAAGTGAGATATTCTTTTGCTGTCATCAAGATTTTAACATAACACTATAAATTAAGCTTTGACAAGAAAGTTAATTAGAGCTGACCACTTTCAATGTTTTTTCTTTTTTTGTTAATAGGAGAAGCTCGGATCATATGCAGGTTCGTTGTACATATTTTTGCAAAACTCTGCCTACTAAAATCATATAAATCCTATAAAGTTATCTATATTCACTGTGCTTTGGTTAATTTTACAGGCCAATAGATATCCTAGAGGAGAATGGGTGCTCTCTTGATGTCAGTAATGAAGAAAACCCCACCTTGAATATCGGTAGCTCTTTGTCTTTACCTATAAGCGTGATCGACACCGAAAAGGTTAAATTTTGTTGTATATTTGTTTTATCCGGTGGAAAAGCTATATAATTTCTAACTTCTAAGTAATACTTAACAGCTTGTAGCTGTTGATAATATTAAATGGAAGGATCAACTTAAAAAGATACAACAGAAATTGCCTGCTTCCATTGACTCGCCAGGCACAAACCAGTATAAACGAAAGCAGGTTGATGTGGTAAGTATTTTATTTGGAGGTAGATCACTTCATTTTAGGTATGAGACTAATTTCTATGCACTGACAATGTAAAACTTTTTTACATGCATCCAACCAAATATTTGTTATGATTTGATTGGATCCATGTGTAAATTCTTTTTACACTGTCAGTGTATACAATTCAATCCTTTAAAATTCTAATTCCTCCCGTAAAGTTTATGCCTGGTAGTTTTTTGTTTTTTTTATATTTTTTTTATTATTTAGATTAGATTTGAAATGATAATCTGTCATCAAATCACACCAATTTGTCTTATAAAAAAGGGAAATGTTAACAATACTTGCAAATAAAAAAATGACATCGATTTGGTCAGTGTCTATAATTAGCGTGTCGTGTCTGGTGCCCATGCAAATAATTAATATACATTATGTTACATTCATGAATGAAAGCTACTTTCTTCTCTTATAAACAAGGGTCTTGTGAAGAGTTGAAACATCTCAATTTAAGAGCAACGAAAACAAATATATATATTTTTTGCTACATGTCATATGCCACAACATAAAATAAGTCACATTTAATTATTTAATAAATGACTTAAAGATTTCATCTACTCTAACTCAAGCGAGATAAAAATTATGAGAAATTGAACAACTAAATTTTTAAAGGACCTTTTAAAATCTTCATTAACCTTCGAAAAATGCATGAATTCATTATCACAAGTTAAGTCTATATTATTTAATTTAATTCTAATTGAAACCTCCATATTTATAATTTTTGATTCAATGATATATTATAAGTTGTAGTTTGCCTTTGTAAATTATTGTTTTGAGTGTCATGCAATGAAATATAGTGCCTTGGTGATTTTATCTGCTAGGTGAACTCAATCAGTAGAAGTGTCGACAAAAGAATGACGGCGAAACGTATTCATTGTGCTTGGAAGTACAAACTTCTAACTGATGACCAATGTCAAGAGCTTGATGTGAGGTATGCTCACTATAGATATTTGTTCATGATCTGTAAGACTATAACATGTATTTCCTTCAGAAAACTATAACATGGAAAGTACTGTGTAATTTTAACTTCCTGTTTTTCTACTTCTGATCAAGAATGTTTACTTTTGTATGTAATTTTTCAACTTTTACTGTACAGGGTTGGTTCTACCTTTCCATCCTTAGCCATTGCATGTTATGACATCCATGACAATCGAGCACCATTTAAAAAAATTCCAGATGATGTGACTGTTGAACTTCGGGCAGCAAAAGACTTGTACTTCAAAGTGCATGGAGCAAAGACTTGTCTCTCATTTGATAAAATGACTTTAAAAATTATGGTATGCATAATGTTTACTTCTTCAGTCTTATTAACTGAAAAATAAATAACTATTGTATTGTTTTGGAATGTTTAACACAGGATGCAATGATTACGAGTAGTGAATTGGACAAGATAAGGCCTAGCTATAGAACTACTTTAATTATTGCTTCAGAAAATGTTCCGTTTTCAGTATCTTTTCCATGTCGAGGTGATTTGGATTGATTTGTGTCTTTTATTCATCAGGAAATAACTTAGTTTTCAGTGTTGTTTATTCTTATGCTTATTGTTTGTTTTGTATTCAGTTTCTCCTGGTTATCTCGAATATGCTAAACTGAAGCCTAATATAAGAGAAGACCAACTACTTCCGGGTTTCATTTTCAAGGAGTTAGCGTTTGAGGTATCTCAAAATTAAATATGTTGATGTACATTTTGTCTTTATCTGATTCATTTGTTTTAGTTCATTCACTTATGGATGCTGTGACCTAAAAGTAACACTATATGGGAGGGCTGTGTTCATTCACTTATGGGTGCTGTGACCTAAAAGTAACACTATATGGGAGGGTTGTGTTTGGAAATTTAGTTCCAAATAAAATGTTTGACGAAGTTTAAAATTATAGATCAATGCTTCAGCTGCTAAATTCTACAAATGTTTCAAGATACAAAGAAAATGATTAGACAAGAGAAAGCCAAATATTTTAAGATTTATATGTTGGGTTGGATCGGTAGAAATTCCAGGGAAGATCCAATCAAATGTGTAGATGGTGATATGATAAAAAACAAAACAAAACTATTGAATGGTATATGGATTAAATGGTGTTATTGGACAATTTGTTCTTTTGAATCAATCAACGGTTTCTGTAAATATATGCTGCAATGCCGATCTTGTAGGTCAAAGCTTTGTGGCTTTATGTCAATTTTCTTGTGGTGTTTTTCCCCTTCTAGAGTTCTAGTTTTCATCGTTTTATATCACACAAATGTTTACTTGGTGTTTTTAATATACATATGATTGCTTTATTTGTTAGTTAAATAGTAATAAAAAAGAAAAGGCTTTTAAAGTGTGTGCAGGCATATCCAAACATCAATTTTTTAAAGAAAAACTTCTGAAGTTGTGTAGTATACCATTTATGGAATTTTGAATCTCTAATACTATTTTGTAAGTACATATTTCCTGTTATAAATTTAAATTTGTTTGCTAAGTATTTCATTTTCCCTCGCATTCTTCCTTTAATCATTATGTATTCATGCAAAACAATTTGGTCGATCTTAATAAAATTGTTCCTATGTTTTTTTAAATTCTTTTTATGGACAATTACAGGCCAATATCTATGTAAAACTACAAACACACTCACAGCCACATATTTGTGTTTCTAACATTGTCAAATTAAGTTTCTGTAACATTTGCATAACCCAATATTTCTATTTGACATATTTGCTTGTATTTTTATCATCCAGATGTTTGACACATATAGAAACCATGTCTCTGAAGGTGTGGAGGTTAATATTTTGTTGGAAGGATTTGAAAGGTTAAATAATTGCAGTACTGTATACAAGGTAATGTTTTCTTACAAACTCTAGTATACTGGGATAAATATTTTGCATTGATTGTTGTACTTGGAGAAACATATATGTAGGGAAATGTATGTATATATCCTCATATCAATATATGCATGAACTTTTGTTTCCCTGTTTTTTCCTCACGTGTTAAATGAAAATTCTGATACAGGTAGATGATAAAGGAAAAATTGATCTTGGTGGTCAACTAAAGTTAACAGCAGGTTTTGGAGAAAATGGTAAGTTTCTTTTAAATATGATGTTACATATATGTATCAACTAAATATACTCTCAACCTTAGCTACAGATCTAAATTTTCTGCCTATGTTACTTACCATTATTCACTTTAACTTCAAAATGTTACACAGTGATTTTGGTTAAATTTGTTAGAGGTTGTGGGCATGAAGCCATGACTAGTTCAGTATTTAAATTTACTTAATGGTTACAAATTGTAACATTGTTACATCTTTTCTCATCTTCTAATCTGTTTGATTCATGGTGCAGCATCCATATCTGTTATGTTCGAAGGCAAACCAAAATTCAGCCAGGAGTTTTCACTTGCACGAAGAATCTTGCGAATCGCATCTGAGGTTATTTTTTTAAAACAATTGTAGAACTATTGTGTATTTACTTATATTTTAACTGCTGTATTGCGTTCAATTTCAGGTGCCTGATTTTTGTGCCACTGGTGGTCAGCTGGAAAACATTGAATTTGAAATCGTCAATGCTGATGGAGATGTAGATATGAAGATTCATAATGACGATCAAGAATGCCAGTTTCATATGCTTACAATTAAATCGGGCCTTTCTAATGCAGATGAATCTATACGGTACACTTTTAAGCATGGACGCTGTACAGTTCCATCTATTCGTGTTCCAGAAATTGAGGGGACTCTTTGCTTTGAAGCTTCTCATTCGCAGTATACAGAGCTATGCCTGACTCGAAAGGTTATATTTTCTTTTTATCTTCAACAAAGTTTTGGCAGTTATGAATTATAATTGGTGAGATATGTCTGCAGGTTCAAGTTATTTTTTTTTTGAACAAGTGCAGGTTCAAGTTATTAAAATGTCCAATGCGAAAGATGTTGCACAACATCTATCCCCGGATAAGAATACTTTTCCCCTGAAGGAACTATCAACTATTAATCATGACAATAATTTAATGATCTCTGTCCTCAATAGCGACGACAAGGTATCAGATATGAATTATGCTTCGCTCAAGTTTTATTCTAAAATATAAATTTAAAGCTCAACTGTGATTTGTCATGCTTCAAAATTCATGATATAAATTTAAGGCACAACTGTGTTTCTTCATGCTTCAAAACTCATGATTACAACAAACTCGTTAGGTGATAGCTTGAAATTAAATTTATGTTTTTCTGAAATGCCTTCTCACTTGAGATTGCGAAGGATGAAATTATTTGTTCGTGGTTTATTATGTTTTTCATTAAGTTCAATTTTTTGCCTCATTCTGACTTTGTCTTAATGTGCTTGTACACAGAAATTTGATGACATTTGCCAACTTGGTCAGAAAATTAATGAATATGAAGATCATCTTAAAAAAATTAGTGAGCAAACAAATGAGACTCAAAAAGAGCTGTTGATGCTGCAAGGTTCTCTCTCTAGTACTATTTTAACTATTATTAATTGAAGATAGGACAAAAAGGGCCTGATATTGTTCATTGAATGGGAATTTTTTCATTTGATGTCTGTGTCTTACGATGTTTTAGCAATTACCAATTGAAAATTGAACAAAAAGTGTGCATTTATGAATGCTACTAGTTTTAGTCCGTTACCACATTGTTATACTTAAGGAATGATGTGTTTTGTTTTTTTGGAGTATAATGGAGGCAATCAGGTTTTAACTTAGGACCCAAACCCAATGACATGTTTTGTGGTTTGTTTATGTTTTCTATTTCACAGATAATGTTCAACATTATCAATTAGGCAATGCCGACTTGTTGTTGCCCACCACCAAAGAAGAAATGACTACAAAAATTAAAAACATGGAAAACTCAGCAGCTTCTGTCCTATGTAGTCTCTCTGCACGTGAAAAGCAGCAGAATCACTTATTGGAAGATATAATTGGGGTCGTTGCCCTCCTTGGTTCTGTTCAGAGTCCTGAGCTTAGCAGGTTTGTCATGCTTTTCACCTTTCCGACCCTTGCCGACTAAAAAGAAAAACAGATACTCTAAACATTCTTGGATTCCAGTATCATAGGTAAAGAATAAAATTCTTCGTTTTAAAGTGTGATAGTAGTTGTAGGCTGTAGCCAATGTAATTATGATGATTGTGGTGGTTGCAATGCACTTGATATTATGATGTTTGTGCTGAACATAATATTCCTTCATTAGTTACCTCCACAAATGATATGTTCCCTGTATCACTCGTTTACCAACAGTAAAACAATGAATCTTCTGAGGTCTATTTTGCTTTTGAACGAGTTCTTAATTTTTTTTTACAGAATGTTAGCGGAATATCTTGGTGAAGATCAAATGCTGGGTGTTATTTGTAGATCTTTGGATACTGCAATTTCTCTTGAAAAGTATAAACAAAATGGAGAAATCAATTATGTGCATGCTTTGCATGCTGCTGAAGCAGCTAGTCTTGGAAAAGCTATAAGCAAACGTTTTCATGCTATGGGTTTTGAAGATATAAGGTAATGTGGAGTTTCAGGGGTCACCATGACCGTAATTTTGATTATAATATGAAATGAATAAGATTAATTTTATAGATGTTTTTTTTTGAGGAAAAACTATGGGACAAGCCTTTATGATTAGGTGCTTTTTTGAGAAAAAACATCATGCAAACAATGCTTCATTTGACAGGCCATACGATGGGAACTTGCAAAATGACTCTCAGAGGAAGCTTGCATTGCCCGATCCAAAGTTATCAAATAGGAGAACGCCAGAAGGCTTTATGGGTTATGCAGTTAATATGATTGATCTTGATTCCCATCACCTACAGACAAGGACAGCATCGGGCCATGGGCTTCGCGAAACTGTTCTATTTAGCCTTTTCAAGAAGCTCCATGTTTACAAAACAAGCAAGAGTATGATGGCTGCTATTGAATGTATAGAGAATGGTGCTGTCTCATTAGATGGTGGCATTAGAAGAGAAAATGGAACTCTTTCTCTTGGCTTTGGGTATCTATCCTTTTCTCTTTTCTGTCTGTGAGCATGTGATGACTTCTAGGTTGTGCATATTTACTCTCAATTTTGCATGCATCTGAATGAACTCAATTGTTCGGGCGAACTTATTATCTCATGACATAAACAGATTACAGGATGTAGGTATTTGAAAGAGTATAAAAAAATAGTTTATGATGTGTTACCACTGCAAAAGAATTAATACACACACATAGACATAGTGAATGAAAAATGACAGAATCAAAGATGTATATTAAAATGTACAAGTTTGAAGGGGTAAATTTTAAGCTATTTTGTCTTCTGTTTTCCAATTGAACAGACCAGTTGTATTTTTGGGCTCTAAAATGAAAATTTAATTTTGTGAAGATCTTTAAATTTTTATTTAAATCCATTAAGAAATGGGCCTTTAAATGTCTGACTTTTTACATTTTATGATAGTTCTGCATTTCTTTGATTATGTTTTGTTTTCGTATTTGTATTATGTATAGGTTTTTGAGTATAAATATCCATCTAACTACTATTCTGTTTTCTAGGAATCCTTGCATATATTTTCCTTGTGGGAACAAGATGGATTTTCCTCCAGAAGCTACGGAAATGTTGAATCAGATTGAAGAAAAGAAAACATTACTACTGAAGATTGAAAAAGGTAGAATAAAAGTAGCTAAACATCTGAAAAAGTCTCGAGAAAAGTTCAAGAAAAAAGAGTTGAGATATAAAAAACATATAGATACAACAATGAAGCCTTTCGCCGAGGCATTGGAACAAAATCCAGAGATTGGGACACCTATGCCAGACTTAGGAGATTGATGTGTTTTGTTTTCAATGCTTTTGTTCATTCAGCTTAGAGCTTTGGATAGTGTGCTTTTATGTGGAGAAAGTGGAGGTTTTGGTGGCCTGTGGCCGGCGTTCAATGACTTGAGAGGAATATAACAGGTTTTGGTTACTGCTATAGGTTAACCGATATTGACTGTCTAAAATGTTCTTGATTAAACTTTTAATCTCCCTGATTTGGTTGGATTCATACTCAATTTACTTTTGTTACAATTATATTAAAGTTGATGTCTGTCACTTTGCCTAAAATGTTATCGGTTAAATCTCACTAATTTGATGAGTTTTATGTTCAATTTTCTTCAATATCAATTTTGATGAGTTATTAATTTAACTTATTAAAAAAAAAGGTTAAATATGTTTCTGGTCCTTATATATATACCAACTTTTCGTTTTAGTACCTCTAAAAAATTTCTTCAATTTTTAGTCCCTATAAAATTTTCAATCACTACTTTTGGTCCCTATTTTTAAGTTAATTTTTGTATTTTTTTTTAAATAAAATTATACAGAAATGTGTTGAATATTGTCAAAAAAATTCCCAAAAAAAAATTAAATTTTTTTAACGTAACACAAATTGAATATGAATTTTTAAACGTAAAAAATATAAAAATTCATATTTTGTTAAAAAAATTTAATTTTGTTTTGGGAGAGATTCTACATGAGTTTGCTTTAAAGGATGGATCAAAAATGAAGATGGAAAAATTTTTAGAGACTAAAAGTTGAAGAAATTTTTTAGAGGGATTAAAATAAAAAATTAACATATTTATAGAGATCAAAAACATATTTAACTCTAAAAAAAATCTACTAATTATTAACAACTCGGAGTCTCATCCTTTTGCACACGAAATATGCTCACTCTGTTTTAAAATGGAATAAGTAGTAGCATAAAACGGGGTTGTTGTAATGGTATATGTGAGAGACACGTTGAGAGAGCATGCAATAGAATTCATTGATCGCAGCAGCAAGGGATTGAACTTTTCCATAACTTGTTGAGCACATTGTTTGATTTGTAAATGCAAACGTTTGAGCATTATAATTGTGTTTGACAAGACACATTTTTGAGTTTATATATGACTAAAATCACAGGGCTGAAACCGCTACTTTCCAATCCACTCCAAGGCTGGTAGCAAGCCCTATAGTTTCCACAACTATAACTGTTACAATAGACTCCAACCAAACAACTTTAACTCCCATAAACATTACAAACTCATTGGAATGTGTGAATATTTCTATATATTGATTGAATAATGCTATTTGTATTCAAAATCTATTTTCTATTATTAAAGAAAATACTATGCCTTAAAACCACAAGTTTATATATCTTTTTACTGTTCAGTGTTACGTTCAGATTTGTTTTCAAGTAGCATTATGATAAATTTCACTTTAAAACACATAGTTTAATGACAATTTTCTTTCTCTAAAGTGTAAATAGATGCATCAAATTACCGAGCAAAATTCAGCATTAAAGAATTAAGAAATGTTGATAACAATGAGTGTAACTGTGACAGAAGCTACATATCAGTGAGCAAATTTAGTTTTTGCATAACAATGTTATTTAGTTTTATGTTCAGTTAGTAACTTGTGACATAAACTTATGAACATTCCATCTCAGTATCAAATAAGTGGTCCAATAGGAAATAAAAATTTACAACAGTGGTTGGGGCGACAACTAGCATAGATATAAGAAAGCCGGTCCCAAGAAATCAGTAACAGACTCATAAATGATACACAAGCTTCTATATAAGAAATATATCGAGTTTATAACACAGCAGCACATTTATATGCTTCCAGCTGCTATTCAAACCCAGGAAACATGACAGTAGGAAAAGACGGTACGTATACGTGAGTGTGTGTATGTTAATGCTCTGTTGAAGTTCATATTCTAACATGCTCATTGGAAGAAAAACAAAAAACAGCTCTAAACCGTCAGCCCTTCCCCGCCTTGACATTGTTGTCACTTTTTTATCTTGCAAGTGTCAACCAAGCCCACATGCACGAATTGATTTTATCTTCTATATCCAAAGACACACTCAATTCTTTGCAAAATCTTAATTGTAAAGTCTGCTTTATTGGTTAATGTCTTACTCCGAGAAGACTTACCAAAAACAGCCAAAGTGCTGGCCTGGTCAACAAGTGCGAAGGGAGCTTTGGTTAGACTGAAGCAGAGAAGGAAATCTTTAGATTGCTCTGATAGCAGAGAAGGAATAGCGGAAATCGGTTCGTGTTCCTCTTCCAAACAAAGTCAGTCGTCTTTGCCCAAGTGTGAACTGCAGATGACTTTCCAGTGGTTCCATTCCTTCTTACTTATTTCCATCATTTTCTCATATCATTAAATATCACTTTATACTTTATATCATACATTTATGTAAACTAACATGTGATGTGCCTCCTTCATAGTTTCAGTTAGTAACACATGTCAGTTCTATTGGTTTGTTAGGACTTTTACTCACTCAAACTATGCATTGCCTTTTAATCCTGCAGAGAAAACCAATCACCTGGGAATAAACAAAGTTGCAATACATAGCATATAAGGTGGGAATGAAGGATGTTCTTAAGTAGACAGAGAGATGTGATTACATGTTGTTGAACAAGCCCTTATCAAGACATAAAACACGAAACAAGCACTCGAACTCGTAGACAGAGAGATGTCAATACATATATTGCCAATGCAAAAATGAAAAGAAGAATGTAATATACCTAGATCGTACAAGATAAGGAGTCTGTTAATGCTAGCACCAGTGTAATAATAGTTAAAATTGAGTCCTAAAAAACCAAAACTACCAATAAACCACCTTGTATTTTAAAATTCTGGTGACAGTTAAGAGTATTTTTTCATGCGAGTTTCCACTAACCAATAGAATTGGAACCATTTTTTCCTTCATGGTGAATCAGAAGGCATAATAAGTTAGCCATGAATGCTATTAGCTTACCTAGATGAAGATGACTTAACTATTTTCGGCACCTTACCAAGCAAGTGGTTCATATCACACTTTTTTTTGGTATTCTTCCCTATTGTAGGGACTTACTGAGGTTGATTCAT
>Ga0099826_10001192_pt1 | contig 15077 bp, 20 predicted proteins | sample Mtrugardesep15_FD_76830 | JGI IMG/M metagenome (GOLD analysis project Ga0099826, IMG submission 76830) | Root nodule microbial communities of legume samples collected from California, USA - M. trunc garden sep15 | ecosystem: Host-associated > Plants > Roots > Nodule | place: USA: California... | reverse complement strand
CTCTCTCTCTCTCTCTCTCTCTCTCTCTCTCTCTCTCTCTCTCTCTCTCTCTCTCTCTCTCTCTCTCTCTCTCTCTCTCTCTCTCTCTCTCTCTCTCTCTCTCTCTCTAAAGCTATTACAGAATATATTATGAGATTATAAGATGTTACAAATGAATGGATCAAGTGGGCTTTTATAGACTTTCTCATCTGCATCAACTCGCCTCGCGAGTAACTTCATTCGCCATGGCGAGTTGAGGTTTCTTCACCAGTGGGTTTGTGACACGTCACCTTTGAGGAGTTTTAGCCGCCCTAACTCACCTCGCGAGTAAATGCACTCGCCATTTTGAGTTGCTCGCCTTCTATTCGCTATTGCGAGTTGAGGGCGTGTGAAAACTAGTGCTCTCTAGAACTTTCTCGCCTTTGGGCTCGCCGTTGCGAGTTGATGGCAAGTGAATTGGCCTGCTTGCTTTTCAGCACTCGCCGTTGCGAGTTGATGGCGAGCAAACTGGTGTTTCTGCCTATTTTGTACTTTTCTTTGTTTTTCATCTTTTCTTGGTCTCTTGAGTTCAGTTCCTGCACAAATGGGTAAAGTACAACAAATAAAGCGTAATAGGGTAATTATCACTTATCTCTCAGCTTTTCCCTCAATAACTTGTGAAACAAGTAACAAAAGTTCCTTAAATATACACTTGAAATGCTACTTTCTGACACTTATCAATAAGTTACTATTGATTCTAAAAAAATCTTATCATAGATGGGTTTTTATTGACGATCCAAATTTCGTCAATCAATACTTAAAATAGAAGGGACTTGTTGACGTCGAAGTAAGTTTGATGTTTTATTAACACAATAGTAACGTCAGCCAGTGGCGAAGCCACATATGAGTGAGGGGATGCAACTTCAACCCCTAGTCTTTCAAAATTTCCACATGCTGCTCTTTTTTGTTTCTATTTGAACCTGCTTAATTTTATATATTCCATCTGGCCATAGATTTTACACCTATAACCCAAGATCCCCTTACCCCATAAGAACACCACACGACCCAGTTTAATGTTTGTGCAACGGTTTGAATTATGCTCTTTACAAAACGTTTTTTGCTCGCTCCTAACTAAAACTCCCATAATACCCCTGCGTGAGTTAACTCACGCATAGATTAATACTAGCGTGAGTTAACTCACGCAGGGGCATTTTAATCTTTTCAGTTGAGGACGAGCAAAAAACGTTGTGTAAAGAGCAGAATTGCAATGGTTTTTGGCAAGACTTTTCATGTTTTGGAAATTGCTATATACAATGAAATATATAATCTTGAATTCATCACAATGTGTATATTTCAACTACACAGCATCATTGCTGATTGATTGTTTTTTTTTTTTTTTGTTGATCCATATTATGACTAGAAAACATGCTTCGTGATGAATTCAAGAGTTATTGCCTCGCTATGAATAGAACCACTCTTAAGTTTTGAATGGAGATAATTGACTTTTTTCTATACTTTCTTTTTTGGTTTTTACTATCTTAAGGCAAGACACTTAGAAACCTAAGTGTCTTGCCTTAATGTAAAAAATACACCTTTTTTGGTTTTTATATTAATCCTTTTTTGGTTTTTAAAAACTTAAAATACAACTTTTTTTGGTTTTTACATTAATATTTTTCTAGGGGTTATATTAATATTAATTACAAATAAATTATAATTTAAAGTTGTAATAAAATTAAGTATGAATAAAATATTAATATATGAGATAAATTTTTAAAACTCAATTTGAGTTATTTAGAGTTCATCATTTGAGTAAAAAATAAATAGGTTGTTTTAAGATGATGTGACGAAATGATACCCACAAAATAATCATTGGAAGAGTTCACCAACCATGTGATCAACCCTAAATGGGTATTAGAAAAAATGATAACAAAAGGGGTGAAACAAATGGAACAAAAATCCAGTTAATGAAACCATATTTGTAGGGACAGTACACACCATAAGCACAAACTAGTGAACCCCAACGCTGGGAACGAAACTAGATTGCCATAGAAAGAGATGTGCAAGCATCTGCAATCATAAAAATAAAAAAAAAGATAGAGAAGTTTAAACGCGTCCCTAAAGGAATGACAATTGAAACTCACCACTAATACGGTAACACGTTCTCGAACCCACTAGTCGCACTAACAAAAACATCAAGTATAACACTATCTATAGCAAAAACTAGTGTTACATATGCAAATCCAAATCTTTGAATCATACATAGTTCAACAAATCTGGAACATGACCAAGAAACCAAAAATAGAAAAGAAATCCACCAAGCAGAAAAGACTCACATCAAAGGGACAAAACTGAACAATGGATACCGTTCATTGAAAAAAAACGTCACCACCTCTAGAATAAATTGATTCATATTGATTTATATTTAAACCCAACCTTGCAAAGACCCCACACTAAGCCACGAAGGACAAAGCTACCTGGTGACAAGAAATCATATACGGTTTTTAGTGTCTTCTTGCCATAATTTTAGAGTAAAAATTAGTCAGTTTATGTGTGTTTTAGTCTAGTTCTATAAAGTAATCACTCGAAAAGTCATCGAAGATCAACAATGGGAAAAGGAATGAGGAAAAGCGGAAAGATCAACTACCGCCTCACTCGCATCGCGGACCTTAAACTTCACGTCCCGAGATATAGAAGAATTCATAAGCGGTTCATCATTGTCAAAGTCACATCGTGGACTATAAACTTGCATCACGAGAACTATAAAAATTGAGTATTAACGAAGTCACTTACTGAAGATGTGGAGTGCAGATTATAATAATAACATTAGGTTTCTTAGAAGTTAAGTCACAACATGCTTATAAATATAAGAGGCAAGCAATTTAATAAAGAACCAATCAGGAGGGAATAAAAGAAACACTAATTAGGATTTTGGAGAAACCTCAAGAGGAGGCCACAACAAGGAGAGGAGGAAGAATCAATGAGCAACACAATCATGGATAAGTAGAAGATCTTCTATGTAAATGATATTATGAATGTTCAATCAATTACTTTGCTATTTTATAAAATTAATCTTCTTCTTAAGGCTTTTTTATGTGATCAATGAGTACTAACCCTAACTTTGTTCCATAAATCGATATAAGTCACAATGGTTACTAACCCTAGCCTTGTAAAACTTTCTTGATGCTTTTATAAATTGAAAAAAAAAGCGTGTAGTAGAGGATTACTTAGGTGTTAAGAGAAAGAAAAACATGGTTTTCCACTAAAAAAACAACTTGGAAAAATAGCAAAAGGCATCTCGTGTACGTCACCCATGTGCAGGGCGCATGAAGTGAGGCGCATGGGTGAATGGTAGCAAGCAAAGATGTCTCATACACATGGATGCATGACGCAACAACTCCGGTGTGAATTTTGCAATTTTTTCGCCCCTTTTTCGATCGTTCTTTCATCTTGCAATGCTTTGAAAATTGACATGAATTTTGGTCATCTTGTATTGTTTTCAACAACCTTCTAGGAACCATTGATCTTCAATCTTCATATCCGGGATCCTTTGACAGATGTCTTATTTTTCCGATTTACATGATTTCTCACTAAAAAAACTCAAAACACTTATGGAATTGCATGATTTAGGATAAAAGCGAATAACATCGACTTAAATGAAAACAATACAATTGTTTCCTAAAACCATTGACATTTCATCTAAATTACAACTTATTTTCCTTCAAATGCAAAGAAACTGCTAAAAACATAGCCTAAAATATCATGATGCTTAGTCATCAACAATTCCTCATTCTCTGCTCACTTGCAGTATTTACATACATTTTTATAAACATTGTAAACATGTTCACATTTTCCAAAAATTAAGCCCCTACGCATGAGGCCATGCGCCCTACGCATGGGAGTAGCTTTAGGTTCTGTCTCATTGGCCCTTGTGGACTGTATGATGCGCCTTGCACATGGAAACGACCAAGGACTGTTGTTTGCTTAATGTTTTGTAATGATGTCAGTTGCCATGGGAAACTAAACTTATTTGATTAGGGTTCCGCGATGAACCCCTTCTTATTTGTTGGATTTCATTAATAAAGTTTTTTTTATTCAATTTATAATCTAAAGTCTGATTTACTTCGTATATGTCCGCTTTTATCAAAATCATAGACATAGCAATATTAAGATTGATTACCCTCACATCCGTTCGAACCAGACAATAGTGAATTGCTTAGTTTCTACTATAATTGAATCTAAGTATGAATTTAGATCTATAATTCATCTTTCGGAATCGGGACCCTCGTAATTTGCATGGGAGAATTATAGGGAAAGTTATTTCCACAGAACCTTAACGAAGTTATGTTCTAGTTTCTTAAATCCAAACATAAGGAAAGTTATAAACGAATGATTACTTAATTTTATTTCCAACAAAGATGAACATGAGGTTTAAGGATTTCTTAATCGTCGTTAATTATCTGAATCAACCAAACTTAATCTTGCATTGAGGTAGAACAATTAAAACCTACAACCACACCAATCTTTTCTCTTTTAGTTGCTTTTTTAAATATGTTCCACTTATTACCGAGTTGAACGACAATACCTGTGGAGACGATTAACTTACTACTTTATTACTTAATACGATTTAGTACACTTGTCAATTGCCTAAATTACGTCATCAATTCTCCAATCAAAACTATGACAAATGCCACTTCATACAAATTAATCTTAAAAAGTCATCGGTATATAAGCTATTACATGAAATACCGCAAAAGAAAGTGATTAGTTGTAAATTTTTATTTTTATGAATACGCGTATATCTAATCTTAATATGGCGATTCATAGCTATTTGCGATTACGGCTTTAGCAAGTCCTTATCGTACATGTTCAATAACTACGTGCGATTTGCGATTTCCATTTCTACGCGCGATTTTCGATTACGACTTACTGGGATTACAACTTATTTGCGATCATGTTTTTTACTTGGGGTAGAACGATGAGCGTTCCGACTTTTCTCGAGGGGTTTACGTTTGCGGCGCATCGCATGAGTATGGAGGTTAAGGATAAGCCGCCGGACAACGGTGGAAAACAACAATTAGAACAGGGTGTCCATGGGAATAGGAAGAAGAAAGTATCTTTTAGAGATAGATGTGCAGAGGGATGACATAAGGCACCATCAAAGGAGCTAGTCAACCTTGTTGAAAAAGGATTGGTTAAAATTGAGTATGAGGGAGGTAAAAAATTGCTTCCGAAGGTTTCTCTCGATGAGATTTATTTCCATGATTTGTGTCATCCATGGAAGGATGCACTGGTGGTGAAACTACTAGGGAAGAATATAGGATACAATGTCCTCAAGGACCAGTTGACGAAAATGTGGAAGCTTCAAGGTCAGTTTGAAATCATGGATATTGACCAAGGGTTTTACATTGTGAGATGTGAGATGCCAAGTGATAGGGAGAAGATAGTAACGGAAGGTCCTTGGATCGTGTTTTCTCATTATTTAGCAGTTTCTCAATGGTCCCCTGAGTTTGCTGGTCCAGAGGCAAAAATAGAGAAGACATTAGTTTTTGTTCATTTTCTAGGGCTAAACTTGCTATATTATGATGAGAGTTTCCTCTTGGCTCTTGCTTCAACTGTGGGAACTCCAATTCGAGTAGACAAAAATACTTTGAAATTTAAACGTGGAAAGTTCACACGTATATGTGTTGAGATTGATCTCACAAAACTAGTCATTGATAAGGTTTGGGTGAACGACCATTGGTACAAGGTTCAATATTAAGGGTTGCATATTATATGTGTGTCTTGTGGGTGTTATGGGAACTACACTCGTAATTGTGTCCAGAAACCTTCTGAAAACTTGTCACAAGGAATAAAACTGATGCAAGATGGTATGAGTCAACCGGTGGATAAGGAGGGGAATACAACAGTTACGGTGGCACAAATGGCGGTTACTAGTGTGGGGAAAACTGTAATTGACGCAACCAATGTGGAGAAATTAATGGTCAATAATAAGGATGACCAACGAGCAACTAGGAAGGATGAGGATTCCGTCACTGAAGTGCATGGTAAATGGGTGATAGTGTCAAGGAAAAAACGCACGAGTGGGGCACATAATCCAGGTGGAAAATGAGTTACTACAGGGACCACAAATCTCTCCCCTATTAAAGGGAATTTCAGTACCGGGAATAAGGGAAAGTCAACGACTACAAGTGCATACCAAGGTTATCCCGTGCAATCCAGGACTAGGCAAGGGTCAGGGAAAAATTTAGAGAATGTGAAAAAATGCAGACTTAATATGGTGGCCCAAATATTCCTAAGGGGGATGCTGGCCTAAACTTTAAAGTGGTTCCAAAGAAAGGCACATCTTTTTTACATCCAATAACCACCACGGGAATGACTGGATCAAATAAGAGGAAGGATTCTTCTGGAGAAAAGGTGTGCAAGAAAGAGCCTTTGAGCACCGAGATCGACCCATATGGTGGTTCCCCGCGAGAGTCGTCGCTGGATGAAGGAAAGTTGGAGACAACTTATGTTGAAACTGAAGTGGAAATGGAGCAGGAAACTCCCACTAATTGGGAGAATCGCTCCCAAGACATGTGTTAGTAAGTTTGTAATTTTTTGTATCCTCCATTCATCTCCACTTTTTATTAATGATAGGATTCAAAGATGTTATAGTGCTCTCTTGGAATATTTGGGGAGCTCTGAATAAAACTGCGAAGAGACATGTGATGGATTTGATAAAGAGGTATTCTCCTACTTTTTTGATTGTGATGGAGACACATGAAGCTTTTCAAAAAACGTAGAATTTTTGGAATTCAACAGGGTATTCAAAGTGGAGGTGGTGGAATCTCGTGGTCAAGCGGGAGGAATCTGGATTATGAAATAGGTTGGAAACATAGTGGTTGCCTCCATTGTGAATGTTCACAATGATACTATTACACTTCATCTATCTTTAGGGAACGACTCTTGGTTTCTAACAGGAATGTATGCTAGTCCTGTTTACTCAACTCAGGTAGAATTATGGTCGCATCTCACCGACCTCAAAGACATGATTGCAGGACCGTGGTTTATTATAAGGGATTTTAACGAAATTCTGCTTCGAAATGAACAAAGGGGAGGGAAATTTAATCAGACCAGGGCTGATGTTTTGTTTCGAACTATGGATAGTTGTCAGTTATTGGATATCTCTAGGACTGGTGGAAAGTTCACATGGGCGAGGAATTGCGTAGGCAAAAAAAGAATGATGAAACGGCTTGATAGAGTTGTGGTAAATATGTCCTGGAGGCTTGCTTTTCCTGATGCTTACATTGAAGTGGTGAGTAAGTTCCACTCGGATCACCATCCTCTGTTCCTACCGTGCAACTCTTTGAATCCAAGGATTGGCCCAAGGCCCTTCAGATTTGAAGCTTCCTGGATCACTCCTCCAGATTATCAAAGTGTGGTGGAAAGATCCTGGGAGAATAACCGACCTTCTCCAGTTACGACTTTGAATCATGTAAGAAATGACTCCTTAATCTTTAACTCAGAAGTGTTTGGGAACATTAGAAAGAGGAAGACTATTCTTAAGAAAAGAATCAAAGGACTCCAGTTATCTCTAGAAAGGGTTGATTTTGCCTGATAAGTGTACCTTGAACAAGATCTTCAACAAAAGTATGATAAACTACTTTTCCAAGGGGAACTTCATTGGTACCAACGATCTAAGGAAAAATGGATAAAGTGTGGGGATAAAAATACCAAATATTTTCACGCTCAGACAATTATTCGAAGAAAACGCAATAGAATCCATGGGCTTCACCTTCCTAACGGAATATGGTGTATTGATGATGATTTGCTAAAAGATGAGGTGCAGAGATATTTTAAGCAATTGTTTTGTAGTACATTACAACAGACAAACAATGTTACAACTAGTAAAAGATTGCATGTCCCCAAACTTTCTGAGGAAGCTACTAGTATTTTGACTCAAGTGGTAACTAGAGAAGAGGTAATTAAGGCTCTCAATCAGATGCATGCGTATCAGTTCCCGAGACCAGATGGATTGTAGTGTATCTTCTTCAAGTAATATTGCCATATTGCTACAGGTACTTTTGATCCAGTTATTGCAGAAACTCTTGTAGCTCTTATCCCTAAGGTTGACCGTCCCCAAATTTTTAAGGAGTTTAGACCAATTAGTCTATGTAACACCATATACAAACTTATCACAAAAGTGTTGGTGAACAGATTGAGGCCGTTCCTAGACCAAATAGTTGGGCCATATCAGAATAGTTTTCTCCCTGGAAGAGGTACAACGGATAATCCTATCATATTGCAAGAAGTTATTCATTCGATGCGTAAATCGAAGAAGAAGAAGGGAGATGTGGTGTATAAAATTGATTTGGAGAAAGCTTATAATCATGTGAGCTAGACTTTCCTACGGAATTGTCTCCAACAATTTGGTTTTCCATCTATTACTATTGATTTTATGCATTGTGTGACTAGTTCAAGCCTCTCACTCATTTGGAACGACACAAGGTTACCTGCTTTTACTCCTACTCGTGGACTGTATCAAGGTGATCCTCTCTCACCTTATCTGTTTTTTTTTTATTTGTATGGAGTTTTTGTCCCATGATATTTTGATGGCAGTGGAGTTGAATCATATTAAGCCGATGAGCATAGCTCGCAATGGGCCAACTCTATCCCATTTATTTTTTGCAGATGATATTCTTTTGTTTACTAAGTCTACAAGATCTCAGGCTATTATGGTGGAAGGTATTTTGACCAATTTTGCAAATATGTTGGGGTTGACAGTTAATATTTCAAAATCAAGAACTTTCTTTTCAGTTACCACCAGAAGAAGTAAGATTGAATCGATGGTTGCAACAACTAGAATTCGGCAAACCTTTTCGCATGAAAAGTATCTTGGCTTCCCTATGGTTCATGGGCGGTTAACTAAGAGTGACTATGAGTTTTTGATTGATAAAATTCAAAGGAGATTAGCCTCATGGAAAAACAAGCTACTTAACAAGGCAGGTAGATTGGCACTAGTTCAGTCGGTGTTGACTTCAATTCCTAGCTATTACATGCAGATTGCTTGGTTACCCTCTTCTATTTGTGATCACATAGATAAGTATGCGCGTAGTTATTTATGGAGGGGGAACAAGGATAAGGGTGTCCATCTTGTGGAAAAGGACAAGATCACTAGGCCGCAGAAAAGTTGGGGGTTTGGGTATTCGAAGGGCTCGCGAATCTAATACGGCTATGCTGGGAAAGTTAGTTTGGGACATTCATTGTAACTCAGATAAGTTGTGGGTCTCTCTGCTTCGACACAAGTATGTTGGTGATAAGTTCTTTCTTGGTATGCCCACAACCCATGGTTCCACTGTGTGGCAATCTATTATGAAAGCAAAGGCATCACTTCGAAATGGGTTCGATGATATTAACTTTTATTTGGGAAATTATATGGTTACCTGGCTCAGACAAGGCGCGTTTAGCGCAAGTAATCATTTATTCTCTGCTTCTCTTTGGTGGATTTGGTGCGCACGAAACTCACTTTGTATGGAGAATGAAATAATTTCTATTTTTTCCTTGAAGGTAAAAATTTACAATTTTGCAGCCCTGCTTCGTTCTGTTTTCTCTCAAGCATTATCCACGGATATATGAGGTCGTTATGTGACTTGGCATCCGGGCGAGAGTATGGCCGTTGTCTTGAATGTTGATGACAACAATTTTGGAAATCCCAGAATATCTGGCTTTGGTGGCGTTCTTCGTAGGATGTCGGTATTTCCACAGTCATACATGTAGAGTTGTTATTATATCACGGCTTGGAAGAAACTTGGGAAAGAGGATATAGGGATGTGATTTGCTACTCTGACTCGACTCTGGCTGTTCAATTAGTTTCAACCACCGTGAATGATTGGAATCATTATGCGGCAATTATCATTAATGTGCAAGATTTATTGCAAAGGAGCTGGAACGTTCAGTTAAAGCATTATGTGAGGGATGCGAATTCGTCGTAGATTTCATGGCTAAACTAGGAGCTGCAAGTGCTGAGATTTGGTGTGAGTTTTTGGAGCCACCAGAGGGTTTGCTTTCGCTACTGCAGGCTACGAAAAATGTATTATATAGACTAGTTTTTAGCTGTTTTTTTTTTATTATTCTTTTTTTTTATTAGCATCTTTTCCAAAAAAAAAAAAGTATATCTAATCTTAATATTAGAATGTCTCAACGATAGTATACTCCTATAAGCCATCAAATTAGGACAAACTATATATTATTACTCAAAATAACACTAATACCCTTTCACAACCGTCATGAAGGAATTTTTAATACAAAAAAATACACTTTATTATGGATAACTAAAACAATACTTTCTTTATTCACCTCCAAGTTGGAAAGAAAAATCATCCTTGTACATTTAGTCGCCTTATCTCCGTATTTTTTCAAAATTCACATTTTTTTTATTTATATTTTCGAATTTAAATCTTATTATTTATTTTTTTAATTTATGAAAAACTTAAAACTTGAATTCTCTGGAATAACCACGGCTGGGCAGTGGCCAATTTATTTTATTTAAGATTTTTTTTTTCAAATTTGAGATTGTTGAGGTTTTTATTCTGAAAAAGTCTAAAATCGAGTTTTCATAAAATACATATATATTAAAAAAATACTCTAATTTTAACTTTTCATGGATGTGTTTTTTCTGTTAAACTCAAATTTTAATATTTCTGCAAATTTATTTTCTTTAAATAATTAATATGTTCCAAAAAAAAAACTAAAAATTTGAATATTTCAGATATTGAATATGTATAATCATTTAAAAGTTTCTTTTTTGAAGATATAAACTTTTAAAAGTTTTTTTTAATGGACAAACATTTAAAATTTGTTCCGTGTACAAGAGAGATTTTTCGGTTAACCATGAACTTCTGGGTTTGGATTAGCATATGGTGGAGTAGGTGAATTTGGCAGTTTTCTCCGCTTCATATCTACAAATTAAATTATACATATTATCAACAATTCAAAATATATTTCAAGATTAAACAAATTCAGTTACTAATTTCTAAACATTACTATGCATGCATGATTTTGTCCATTTTTAGTCTGTTAATTTCAAAGTCGAACAAAGACAAACCTGCACTAACCGAAGCCAACAGCATAAACAAAGTAAAGGCGATTATCAACCAAATGAGAAAACGCAGAGAAATTGAACTATAAGAAGCCATCCCACTATATTGAATTTAACCGATATGATATGATATGCTATGCTAGTCTAGCGAATACAATTTATAGTGTACTATATGGAACTTTTTTCTTTCGAACTTTCAATGAAATTTCATACCGAAAATGAGACCAATGATTTTTTTTTTTTTTAAAAGGTAAAAAAAAATTCAAAATGAAATATATTAATAGAAAGGAGTCCCAAACTCGCATAAGGAGTGCTAAACTATGACTCAAAGTATGATACAGCCAAAGGATACAAAAAAAGAAAAACAACCGAAAAGCACGAATGGAGCACAAGCTAAATAACATAAATATAACAAAAAGTGGATTTATCCACAATTGATGAAAATCAAAAGCTAAGTAATTGTTCTTCGCATTCGGCCACCAGAAATATAAGAGTTTGACTTTATCACATAATTGCTAAATGGACATTTCCTTTTGCAAGAAAATGCTACTCTTCCGCTCCTTCCATAACACCTAACATTAGCCAACCTAACCAGATGAAGCTAAAAAAGACTCTTCCTAGAATCATATCCTAAATGAACAAAATATTGAAAGTGATCAAGTATATGCATACTGTCGGTTGAGCAAATAACGAACCATTGGCGAATAAGAGGCCATATGGAGCCAAACCAGCCATAACCCACAAAAAGATGATTCTTATTTTCCTCCTTCCCACATCCACTCGCACAAAAACATGAATACATCCACGATGAATTAAATTATCTTTTGTTGGTAACCTATTTCACAGCAACCTCGACGCAAACAATGAGACCTTTAATACTATCGCTTTTATCCAAACAATATCATAGAGATATAATATATCCCTTGACGTTTCTGTAATAACAATCCATAAAAACCACAAACTAAGTACCCTTTGTCCAAATCTAACTTCCATTTAAATGTCATGTACACCATTCTCCAAAAATATATTAGACAACATGAAACTACACTCCTCCACCTACTTCTTCTCCTAAGCTAACAACCTATTTGCCACTTCCACCCATCTTCTCCTCCACCCCAACCTAAAATATACATCTCAGTCACCGTCACAAACTTGTAATTGATTGAGTCAAATAGCCTTCTAAACTATCATGCAAATCATCATCATCTAACCACCGACCAAACCAAAACAAAAAATGAGGCATCTTCTTTTTTCCCTTGAACGACGGTGTTCGGTATCGCCACTGTCTTTGGTTGTTTCCGTCTAGCAGTGAAGTGGGAGGTAAATTTTTCACAGAGTTCTCTCTAGGAATCAACAAAATTGTCTTCTAGGCACTTGAATAATGTTATGGCGGCGCCCTTCGGTGTCAAAACGAATATCGTACACTTTACCGCTCCTCTGGCCTAGAGATAGTTGAAGACAATGTCTATATGCCCCACGTGTTTGTCAGGGTTAGTAGCGCCGTCATAAGACTCTAACTTTGGAGGTTTCTCGAAGGCACGGGGGATAGGAAAATAGTAATCCTCCTTGTGAATGGACCTTTCCGATGGCGCATGCGACGTCGTTTTCGAGAATAATTGTCTTCTCTCGGTGACTAGGGCAAGGCGGATATTTCGTCCTCCGGTGACGATCTAAAGAACAATCGCGGCGGAGAAGGCAAGGAGAGTGGCTACTGCTTCCTTTGCCTGAATCATTTGGAGGTTTTCAGCCGCCTTTGCAGCAAATTTGCACTAGAACGGAGGCGATGTCATCGAGGAATGTCGTAGTATCATGACGTTAATTATTATATGCTACTTCTATTTGAGTAGCGATTTCCGTTGGAATCTTTTGTTGGTTTTCTTCCATGTGTTTGAGTATTTCATGCTATTGTTGAAGCAAGTTCACCAAATTCGTCAAAAGTTCATTCGTTTATGGCGGCAAAGGATTTGGCTAAGGAAGGTGAGTCTCTTCCGCGTGGAGAGGCGGTGGAAGCAGTGGAGTTTTTATTACTGCTGAAGGACGCACTTTGATTGCATCACCTATGGTGGCTTTGTTCGTGTTTCCTTATCGGATCACCGGTTTCAGGATCGTTGACGATCAATCTTCGAGAATCTGAACTTTCGAACGTGAGTTTTGATCGGCAGAGGATCGACTCGCGGCGTTACTCTTGCGAGTTCCAGCCAGTTCTTCGAAAGAGGGGTAGTAATTATTAACCATTGAGGTGGAGGAACGTGGAACCGAAAATGGTTACGGCGGAGGATCGCGTAATAGAAAAAGGTTATGGTGGAGGAACGTTGGATCTTGGCGGTTCGCGAACCATCCCCTCTTTCTATCGCCAAATGATCTGTCTGCTAACGACGGATGAATACAACAGTGATTGTGCAGTGCTCTGGCACGGTTGCGATGTGGTCTTCATGGTGGAATGAAGGGTGCCTGCAGGCATGTTAGCACTCCAACGCTCAAATCAGTGTAGAAAATGAGGTTGAATGTTTAAAAGTGTGTGGGAAGTGAATCGTACCTTGAGGATGACGCAAAATCACCCTTATCTATAAGAAGGAGGCGCTAACAGATTCCGTGAAATGCAGTGCCTCATTAGGGAGCCATTGGTGGCCACGTGTATGATGTAGGTAGGCGGAGGCGTGGTTGAGTGCGGTCACGTGCATGGGAACTAGAGTGTTACCCAAGCCATAATATCTTGCTCCGAGGGTTTCGTGTCCACGTGTCTTATTGCGATTGGATTTTTAGCCGGTCCAAAATATTAATATATTATTAAAAGGAAAGGAGAAATGTTGCTAATAAAAAATGCTGACCAGCTATATGATATGGATTCTTCAATTTGGTTGACTAGCATATTCGCTGCCGTGTTAATTTGAATTTTCATGACACTGTGCAAGCACCGAAATCTTCCTCCATTCTCATGTTCTTGCACATGTGGTTCATATTCAAGTTGATGGAGAATCACGCCGCATTGACTTTGATCCAATGCCATTCCATTGAAAATTACATCAAGGAATGCAGCTAGCATTAAATTTCAGCAGAATGTGTAACCATAACTCTTAGATAACATGGGCCTAACACAATCGCATAAATCTGGCTTGTAAGGTGACGATTGTTCCCACTTATAAATATATAATCAGACCATTTCTTATACTATGTGAGACTCTTTAACCGGCTTGTGAGGTGAGTTTGGTTCGTGGACATAAATCGTGGATGGCCCACTAGTGAAAACCCGATAGCAGGTGATCCTTTAAATTTTAGAGAGATTCTAATATCATTTTATGAGTTGTGGTTGGACCGAACACAACCCCACAAAATCAATTTGTGAGACTCTTTAATAATAAGACTAATTAAATTAAAACATGGTTGAGGAGCTGAAATTAAAATATGTCGATCAATAATATAAATATTTGATATACTCCCTCCATCTCACATTAGGCTTCTTATTTGAATTTTTACAGTTTTTAAGGAAATAATAATGTTGATTTTAATGACAAAATATGTATCAGTTACTAAAATACCTTTATTAATTATAGTTAAGGGAGTAATTATAGATGATTGAAATATAATAAATAATGATATGTTAGTGGAAATATTATTATACAATAATATGACATTCAAATTTCAAAAACTACCATGTATAAACAATGTTTCCTATTTAGGCTATGATGAATATGGTGAGAGTATTTTGGTGGGAAACATTGTGGTGTGCCATTTGAGAAAATTTTAAGGTGCCACATGTCAATCAATTCTTGTGAGGTTTGCATTTCCATAAATAGATTTGAGAAAAACCCTCAAATTTATATAACTAGTATAGTGACCCGTGCCAAGCACGGGAAATAAAAAACTTTGGCTTAAATATGTAAATCATCCCTGTAAGTTCGCGTGTTTTTGCTTTTCGTCCCTGTATCTTTTTTTGTTCTAAAACAAACCTTGTAAGTTACAAACGTTTTGATTTTCGTCCCTCCCGTCAGCATCTGTTACAAAAACGCTGATGTGTCTAACGGTGGCTGACGTGGCGTTGTTT
>Ga0099826_10001190_pt1 | contig 15082 bp, 21 predicted proteins | sample Mtrugardesep15_FD_76830 | JGI IMG/M metagenome (GOLD analysis project Ga0099826, IMG submission 76830) | Root nodule microbial communities of legume samples collected from California, USA - M. trunc garden sep15 | ecosystem: Host-associated > Plants > Roots > Nodule | place: USA: California... | reverse complement strand
TTTCCAGACTCCACATTTTCGAGGTAACAATCGAATCACTGATTCATGTTTGATATTCGTAATGATCCAAGGAAAGAAAATCGAAATTTTATCCGCTGCTTTATTCTGTATGAATTCGATTTTCCTTCATTTATCACAAACATTGGAGGTGATCTGCCGTTGTTCATAGAATTGTCAATTTTGCCACCCATCGACGTAAATGCGAACATGCTATTGAAGGAACGAATATTCTCCAAGAAGAATTTCTGATTTCTGTCATGTTTATGGAACAAATCGTACAAACAGTCAGAAAGGCGAGGATAAGGAGGAAGGACCACCCTCCCTTTCAGGCAGCACATTGAGAATTGAGGAATTGCAGGCCTTGTATGCTTGAGAACCCGTTCTTCATACCACATCACAGCACCACATTTTTGACAGGAATACGTCGGTGCTCCAATGTTTAGGTACTCAAAATCGTCGATACCTGGCAGTCAACAATAACCATGATATCCAACCAGAATTATGTGTGAATGGCTGTAATTGTATAACAAATACTATACCTGACCCAGAAGAATCGTCTGGCTCGTCCATCATTTTGTCCGTGTCGGCTATTTGAAAATAAACGCTTGTTTTAATTACCTAACAACTTAAAGTAGATAAAACAGGAGAGATATGCATGGAAATAACACGGATACTAACATGAATCTGCAGGGATATCAGAATCCTCAGCATTTGTCTGACAGAGCATACTGTCTGATTCGTTCAATTGGGAAGTTTGATGACCAGAACCTACAAAGACATGCAGAAAACCGTCATTAGGATTGCATCAGAACGGAACATCATTATTGTTAAAGGAAATACAGTTGGATAATTAACACGACATAAATCGCCAAATATTAAATAAGATACAAATTGAAATTGAGAAAAGTGTTTTTTAATCTACCCGAAGAGCATGGAATATCAGTCCAGTTCGAACCAATTCGCCCAACCATATCATCGCCATCACCTGAGATACAATAATGCAGGCAGATGGTGTTCAATATAAGTGGTTAAATACAAAAACGTTGATTCGGTTTAAAGATTCAAGGCCAATGAGAATAGCGGGTAACCTATATTGATCGACACATATGGATCTTTGTAATTAAAGTCACATACTAAACTATCGCGCTCCAGGCTGCAATCTACACATGACACATACATAGAAGAATAAACTAACAGTCAACCATGCACTGATTAAAACAATAGCGAGCTACTGCTGGATAAGAACCAATGTCTGACAGTGGCAGAACAATATCTCGGCTGAATGATTTCTGGTTGTCACTGATCGTGCGAGAAACTGTGCCATTTTGAAGTAGGTATTTTCCAGGTTGCAAGCGCCATTTAAGGCCAGGACCTTGAATGCCAAGTACTTGTCTATGTGGATCAACTGTCAAAAGGGGAAACACACTTACTTGGTAAATGGCAGATGAATATAAGATCTACATTTGTATGTATAAGTTAGTCTCCGTTGGACCTATGTTAACAATCACAAAAAACGACTTGTATATAGAGGTATAAGCGTGCAGAAAAGAATAGGCTAAAGAATACAGAAAAATATGCATACCATTTCCACCACCGAGAAGTTCGGGTTGGTTCTCATCTTGGATAGGTGAATGATCACGTCGACAATGCGTCAAATTAGTAGTGTGTTGTCCTATTTTGGCAGTCGACATCGATTGTTTTCTACGGTTCACCAAAGACAATGCAGGAGATTGAAAAACATGGAATTCCCAAACATGGTTGGACGTTTGAAACGAACAATGTACAATAAAGTATATAAGCATGCCGTTAGTAGCATCAGGCAAAGGAGCCCTTTCAACAACATGCAACGCCGTTTGATGGACCTGTGCACATTCATCATCAGGTATATGGCGACGTTTCTTCCTAGAGACATCCATATGTTACATGAGGGCATGAATGACAGGAAAGGCAGATCCAGATAGTCACAAACTATGATAAGAAATGCAGTGAACACTTGTAAGTTGAAGTGAAAAAAATAAGGCAAGCTATAATAAGGAGGTAAAGTAAGATTTGAACAATCAGGATGCGAAATATAGTGCATAAGGGACCCTGTTTATATAGAATGGTGGGAGGCAAACTCAACCATCAACTAACCACAGTCAACTGAGCTATTGAAGTGGTCTAACACAGGAAACATTAACCGTGGTTGAGGTACATGGTCCACCATCGACAGGACCCAATAAGCGTTGTGTAGAGAGTACATGCATATACATTATAAAATACATGCATTCACATGAAATTACTGAAATGCGAAATCGTTGGGTTAAGACCAATGGTTCGACATTGTGGACACCGAAGCTGCCAAATTTTGGTGTGTTCTGTTTAGCGTGACGAAAATTATTCTGATGAGGATTATAAGGTGTTATAACTTCAAACTCATTTTCAATCTAACTGGTGTCAACATGACGGTACTTGCTATAAGCTACTCATACCGTACTGTTTTCTGCGATGGACCATGTCATTGTGAAAAAAGTACGGCAAAATCCAGCCGTTATATGTTGCAAGCGATTGATGATATCGTTAAATCGCACGTGCATAATTCAGCAACAACATTAGAATCTATTCTGGTTCAACAAAAGCGCACTAAAATATATTAATCTGTGCTAATATCTGCAATCATGCTCACCCTCTTAGTCCCCATTAACGCATAACATTGATTACTTAAATTAATATGCACAACGTTGGTGGTTTTGCGTGGTTAGTTGTTACAGTTGTTTTTAAAGGCACAACATCATTTTGATTTAGCAAGAACAATTATTTTATTTGCGGCGAGGGTTTTTGACCATTTATCATGTCAATTACGGCGATCTAGAAAAATAGGCAGCATATATTCCACACAACTAACAATTTCATTTCATTCCGAGGATGCTTAGTCAGAAACGGACAAACTAAAGGAAACACAAACAGAAGCATGATAACGCGACATCGGCTAAAGATAGCGTTTTGTAGTGGACATTACACACGAATTCATAAAACATAAGACGATACAATACGAACGAAACAGACTATAATTCAACATAGACGCAACACACAACACATCCCCTGCTACCATAAAAGCGATCATTCAAGTTCGTCAACCATTAGGTAAGGAATTTTTGGATCCTTGGTTGCTGATCCTTCTCCAACGTCAAAGTGGCTGTCGTTGGGACCGTCAATGCTGTCAGCCGACCTCTTGCCGGATGATTTGCTTGTTGGAGTATTGTTGAGGTGCACCTCATCTTTCTGGTTGGAACTACCTCCTTCAGCTTCATTCTAATGTCAATGTAAATAAAATAGTATCAGAATAATATTTCCAACATCAAGTTGAATTAATGAAAGTTCTATATTGAACAATATAACATAAGCAATACTCCACGATATACGGACCTCAATAATGTTTGCAGCAAATTCATTGAACCCACCACCAGAATTTCCATCTGCCTGCTGACTACTCATTTGCTAATAATGCATTTGTAAGTGTCTGGAACCAAATATTGTCGAGATCATGAATAAGTAATACAAAAGAATTGAGGTTATAGCAATAGACATACGTCAAGACCGTGCAATGTCAGCAACCTGTTGACGGTATCATCGTCGTCGGTCAACTTTTTCACCGTATAGCTGCGATGAAGATTTCCATCGCCTACCTCGACCTTAAAAAGCATCCTTTTGTCCACTAAAGCATCAAGCTCAGCTGGGTAGGCAGCTGCTTCATTCCGCTGCACGATGATGATAATAACATTATATATGAGACATTTTAAATGGGCTGCAATTCCGCCATCCAATTAGAAAATAAGCATGAAATTACTCACATGTTGCATTCCCTCAATGAGATATTGAACATTTCTACCAAGAAACTGAGAAACCACACGATCAAACAAAGTGAATGTGGTTGATCCAGTATTGTCGATCACCTGGACGTGCACTTTGAACCTGGGCGCAATTATACAAAACAATTTGTAAATGACAACATACACAAAGGAAAGACCATTCAATAAGGTAGCAACAATTGTTTGCTTGCCTAGGAACAACCATTCTTGGCATCTTGCACTTGTCACAATGCATGGATCCAGCCACAGTGGTCACCCTTGAATTACACTTAGTGCATGCTTGATAATACCATCCCAAATGACTCTCAAGCTCACATGTCTTCACCAATATAGATCCAACACATTTCTAAAATTGATTGATAGATGGGTTAGACACTTGGAAGAAATTACCAATGAATGCAAATATTATATTCTGGTAAGTATGATATACTAACTACCTCATTTGATTCAATAAGGTCCTCAATGGTCATCCGCTTCGTCTGTAGTAAATCTTCAGCCACAATAAGCAAGTTTGGAGCAGTCATATGACTTATGACTTGGCTAAGAGGTACATCAGCTTCATTCAACCTGTGATTTTTTAAGATAAGCGCGACACCGTTGACCAGAAAATCATGAAAGCAATATCATCGTACATGCAGCGTAGAAACGGGAGAAAAATACCTCATCTTATACTCATCCACCTCTGGTAATTCAGCATTCAAGAACATTTTTGTGCCGTAGAAAGCATTAGACACTCCCATTACCCTTGACAAACATGCATAAAATAATAAGTATACTATCATCAACAATGAATGACATATAAACATATAAATGTAGCTTAAGAGTGTCCAAACCAAAAAATTTCTTCAATGTGCAAAGTTGGAGTATGATGATAGCAGGTTCTGCCGAGTTGTGCGTCTCGATAAATAGATGCATCCTTTCAGCATATTCATTCCATAATGTGCAATGCACCTAGAAGAAAGCAAAACCACGACAAATAATTACTGGATTGGCATCACTTCAAAGAACAAAATCCATGACTATTATTGTAAGGAATTCTTAATAGGTTGTGGGTAAACCAAAAAAACAAAATAACTCACTCTAAATCCTCAAGAGTGATGTCCAAGACCTTGCTCTTTTTACCATTTTTCTCTGTGTCCTTTAAGACATCCTTCTCCGCTACATGTCCCATGACATCTATAAATAACAAAATACGACGATCACACAAAGAGATTATACGAAAATGTAGAAGACAACATGACATTCATCATAACACATGTTTCAAATAATGGCAACAAAAATAGGTTGGATTGATATCTTACCAAGCATCTTATCTTCTCGAGGTGCAGCCAAAATGTCAACAAATGACACAAAGTTGAAATTATTGGTAGGAATGTCAGCAACAGTAACTTTGAAAACCTTTGTACCCCCATAAAATTAAGCTTGTACTTATGGTCAGTTGTCTTATAAGTGCTGTCATTGGAACCAACCATGAAGTTTTCAAACACATAAACTGAACCTTCAATAACATCATCCTTGAAGAGTGGAATCAGATTCTTCTTAATGGTTGCATGGATCTTAGCACACTGCAGTAATACTTAAATGAAACACAAAGAAGAACACATGCAATAGAATACGATAAAATTGGAACGAAAGCATACGGCAGAATGAGGGGCGTAAATAGTAAGGAAAGAACATACCTTCTCATCCATCAAGACCATTTGGATACTGCCCTCATGTGCAGGGTTCAGTTTATCCGGTACACTCCATAGGTTAATCACCCTAGCCTTCAAGTTAAAAGTAGTCCTTCCACATACAATCTCAGAAATTCCAATGAATTTTGTAGCTAAAACTACAAAAAATAGAGAGAGGGGAAAAATTAACACAATCTAATAAGTTGCATAAGGACATCATATTGCAGCGCAAGACTTTAGAAATGAAGCACAAGATAATAAGTTGTAGATGGTTGATGGGACAATATGAGTTGCATATTTATAGGGCAATAGATGTGGAACTTGGTGCAGAAGGATGGCAAAATTTAATTTAATTCCTTAAAAGACCATTGCATTTACTAAGAAGATAGAAAATATTCTAAGACATGTGTCAACAATTTTAAAACCAAAAGATTTAAATGATGACATGAATCACATTCTTAAATTAATCATCACAGGATCCACCCTTAATTAGAAACTTAAAAAATACATGGAGGAATAATCATAGCTCAGGGCGGCAGATAACATCATCAAGGTTGAAAATGACATCAGCAACATCACATGTTTGATACAAATTCAGTCAACCCCAATGACTTGCTGACCATACCTTGCAATTTTGGCTAACCACATATAAAGGATACATTCTACACGATAGCAACCGACCAAAAGACTAAGAACACCTAAGGCCATCATAACCATTGACCCGGTAAGACAGAAATGTTGACCGATTTCAAAACCCATATACCAAAACATTCAAACAAACAAATGTTTTCAAATTGTTCAAATGGTAAACTTATATAGCAGTGGAAAACATGATTACATTACACACCTCCTGTAGCATCATGGACTTAGATGGCAGGGTTGATGCAAAGAAAGCATATCAAGTCAGAGGAGAATGACATTCAAACACGTCTAGATATTTGACGCAGTATAGGGCCATGCCTTCCTAAAACTGTGGGTATAAGCAATGATAACATAAAGTGGTCGGCCAAATAAGATGTAACTATGGTAATGTGAGCACATGACACATAAGATGCAATCAATCCTAACCTTCGGTTTTAGCTGCTTTACCGTCCATGAAATGTTTACTGTTAGGTCATCGTAGAATTGAAGCATATAGTAAGTTGTGAAATGGAGGCAGTTGGCATAACTACGCTCGGATACAATAGCCACTCGACACAGAGCATGAATTTCACTTACAACAAGACTAAGTCGATATCAATTATTTTCGTAGCAGTTGTGACATACATTAATGAGGAACCAAAGAAGATAACCCGGATCAAATGAACGCAACTACATGCCATAGCACTACATTCTTCTCTCCTTAACAGGTTACTATGTCCAGACCACACTCAATACCAAGATTGCATGGGTAAGAGGTGGTGAAGTCAGCTACATTGAAGGGAAAGAATGACTTACGTGATCATAGATTAGATTTCGGAAACTAATACAGTCACATTATACTTTCATAAGCGTGTGAGGATTATGGACCATGGTTACGAAATTATTAAATTCGGAATGCACGAATCAAAGTCCATAATCATAAGATGGTGCATAATCATAAAAGTTTTTTTTTAATGTTGAAAATCTAATCAGTGATATTAGGTTAAAATATATCCAAACTGTGATGCAATGTACACACATTCATCAACCGTACAAATGGATGTGCATCACGACACTCATGCGGCCTTTTTTTCCAGTCGATGTTATTACGACTATAAAAGCAGACATAAGACCCATCAATATAAAAAACACTAACATAGATAATAAGAGACATTTTAGGACAATAGACCGATTAGTAAGGTAAAACTCAATAACTGTGCTTCAACAATTCCAACGACGCATGAAAACAATCACCGGCATGAATTGCAGTCTGCTGGTTTTTTTAAAGTAGTGAATGGCACACCATTCATGCGGTCATCCAAGATTAAAAAGCTGTATGAACTAATTCTAAACTACATGATCAACAGGAAGCATTTTCGGGTTAAGGGGACAATTGGCAACATCCCTACAAAAAGTCGAACCGCAATACAATACCTGGACTATATAAGCTACTCAATATGAACACACAATCTAGTAGAAAATATCATGCAAGTAATCAAAACATATTGTCGATAACATCGTACGATTACATACGTCCAACCATAAACTACATACTAAAAGGGTGCAGATACGAAAAACAAAGCGCTGGCCAGGGAAACAAAATAGAAAATGAGCAATCCAAAAAAAGTGGTGGAGAAATGACAGACCAACACCACACCTACACAAACCACAATCGTGCACACCTTGTTGTCTACTTCATCTCACACTGCGATGGGCAGCACATCAGATAGTGGTAAACCTCGTACGTGTACCGTCATGAAATATTGTATTCTGGCCTGATCTGAGTCCTGTGAATGCATTGCAGAGGCACATATTGCAAGGTAACGACTGTGTTATCCTTTGCCTCAGTAACGATGAGCTTCACTGCATACCCTTCAACCAGCTTAATAGCATTGCAAATCTTGCTCCAATCACTCCCAAGCCGAAAGTACATTATATGCTCTCCCCCTCGCAAAGACAAATCACAATTCCAAGCAGTTCGCATGCAGTCGATGACAGTGAGTGTAGTTGGTTGTTTTGGCAGCACTCTCTCACAATAACCAAACCAAGGCAATGTCTATTTCACAAAGAAGAACAAAACAGAAAACCATTACTCAAGTATCTAATTGTTTGTAAACATTGAAGAACGTGATTAAAAAATGCATACCAAGTAGCTAGAGCGAATATCAGATGAGGTTAGAATCTTCACCGTTGTGCGATAGAAATGCACCAAACACCTATCGCCAACATGAGTAATGTACCTTGGTATTGTAAGATCAGGGTTTCTCGGATAAATGATTTCAACCCCAGCCTTATCTTTTATCCGCATGAGCAACAAATTTGGCCGCACATAAGTCAGAGTAATCCATGCACCATACCGAAGGTCATACACATTATTCAAACTACCCCAGCCATTCCGAAGGTAAACTTTGTCGCAGTTTTTATGAACATCAACCACAATGGCGTTTCCGTTTGGATCACGCAAGATAACCCTATCGTCAACATGCACGCCTAGTTCCTTTGCAAAACATGGAGGCAGCCTCGCCTTCTCCTATAAACCGCAAACAATTGAACGACATTAGTTAAAATGTCCACAATACAACCAAGGCAGAAACGATGAAATCCGAAAGGAAAAAAATAAAATCTTCCAGTGGCTTGTGAAAGACGGCTCATTTATACAAAGTTAACATCGCACTTGTACTATTACACAACAATGGTGAGGATAGAACTTGTTAAATGAATAAATCCCAGATCAGAATACTTAATCTGATTCACCGAATTGAATACCAGAACACTGCAGGAATATTACATTAAAAATTACTCACAGTAGCAACATCAAATTTGACACGATATGTCTTCAGCCTATATAGGTCCCATCGAACCGATCCAATGTCACGACCAATATTTGTTTATACCATTAAATTCAGATCAGCATGATAACGAATGACATATACAACTACAAACACGGAGTTATAAAAAAAACAATAACCTTTAAAGTTCAACAGATGTGCATCAGCTTGCAAACACAATTTGGGATCATAATCGATAGGAAATCCGTCTTCAACGGCGGGCATTGGAACATACTTGAGATAAAGAACGTTGTTGTTCTTCTCACTGGTAACAGCCAGCTCCAACAAACGTCATTCAGCAAAACACCGTACCTTGCAAATCATTCCCCAATCACCCCCGATGATGCAGTAAACTGAATTGTTATGCATATCAAACTTAAGATCACACTTCCAGCAGAACCCAAAGTAGTCAACAACTAAGATATCAATTTCCTTATTCAGCAATGTATTTTGGCAAAAGCCGATCCACGACACCATCTGAATTAGACATAACAAAAGACCATTATCTATAGATTGAACCAATGTGTCGATGTAAAACACACGTCAAAGACAACAACATATAAATAAATTAACAACAGACGAAGACAAACCAAAAAGCCAGAATTGACACCTAAAGATGTCAATGTAATCGATGAGGTCCAATAGAAGGATACACGGCTTCCATCACACACTCGACGACTCAACTTGGCTATAACCGGAGGGTTATGATCGGGGTATTCGATTTCCTCATAGAACCTGTTCTTCAAAGTCATTAGCAAAAGGTTGGAGCTTTCAAAAGTAAGGTCGACCCACACACCAATATCAAGGTTGTAAAATTGCTTAAGCCCAAGCCAACCATGCTTGAAGTAGACTTTTTTGCGCCTCCTTCCAAGTCGAACCTCGATCTCATTACCCTTTGGATCACGAAGCATGAAATAGTCTTCCATAAGCGGTCCATATTCCTAATCGAAGCAGATCAACAACTTTGCCACATGCTGCATCATAACGTTCAATTAAGCGAACACGCAAATACAACGGGAAAAAAAACATCTCAATTGGTTCATTCGGTATAAATATGCATCTGCAGCATAATGACCATGGGCCACGTATATTGCATCATAAATGACGGGGAAAAGCATACCAGGATGGATCAGAAAGAAACTTACTTCATTTCACCTATTGCCTAGTGTAAGTAAATTGCTTATCTTAAAAGTGCAAGCCAAAATCAAAATCACAAATTCCTCGAACCGGACAGCAAACAAGATAGAACAACGAGCCAAAAAGCAACGGTTGGAAATATAATAACAGACTTGTTGGCACGTTAGATGTATTGCGAACATCAACCAAAGAACCACAACGGTAATATTTACGAACAGATAAACACATGGATATAAGTACGCATAAATTAAAATGGCTCGTGAGACTCAAGGTAGGGCATTATATCTAACATACTCCTATTTAAAATGGAGCACCAACACATAGATGATCTAACCACATAACATTGTAATGCAGAAAGGGCAAAGCATTCTGGAAAATGGAAAACATAGAGGAAAACATAGAAACAACAACATGCATGTCATCTTTACATGAAAAAGCCAAATAACACAACACTGTAGTTCCATGCAAAGGGTGCTTTAAAGCTTCATACATGCAAAAAAAACCATGGAAACGTTGAGGGTTTTCGTGGAGACAGACAAAAATAACAAAATACACGCATGCTCAGGACACTAAATGAACAAAGACCAATATAAGAGGACCACACCAATAAACCACGCACATACATCAACTTATAGCAACAAAAATCATGTTAAATACGTACAGTGATGATGTCAAAATCCAGCTGATATGTTCTCCTCATTATCAGTTCAACAGATGAGCCACCAGAACAATTTCCAAGATCTGTTTGGCCATATGAAAAAAGACTTCAACAACTTAACACCACAAACCTCACAACAAATTTTTTAAAAAAATAAAAATTACCAAACCTGCTAGAGTCAACATTCCCTCAGCAGCATCCATTGCATCCTCTGTCAAAGGAAAGCCCTCAAGGTTGGACATGGAAAATATGATAAAAGGTAGGAGAGTGAAAGAAGATTTTGTCTAAGTTTAATATTAGATCGTCTGTGCAAGCACTTTAGAGCATGTTTGTTAACACTTATCCAATGCCCATTTATCTTATTTCATATAATAAGATGAAGAGCGTGTAAGAGGAAAGCCCTAGCTCTAAGTAAGTACTCTACTTAGACACTGCATAGGGTACCTTGAGCAAGTAAAAAATAATTACAAACTGGCCAACCACAATGGTTGTGTTCAGAAACACGTTTTCATACACACTTCCAACACAACTAAGCTGCAAGCATGTCGTATGCAATTAGTTGCAATTATTAAGAAAACATTTGTTTAATGGCTCAAGGAATACAAAGGGTTAGTGTGGAAAACAGCCTGCAGGTACCCCTGTTATCAGAAGCCAAGTGGCATAAGGGACGTTTCATATGAGAGAGGGTTGCAAAACTCAACGCCCTTCAATGGTACACACCCTAATTTTTTAATTACTTATAGCATTTCTTCCCATGTGATTAACCAAAATAAAAAACAGCTGAATTTAATTTTATAACTTAACAACATGGCAATTTACGAAAAGAACATGTCTGGGACACATTAATCCACATACACTATGTTATTAATCCAAGATCTTTTTCACTTTCACCAGCCACATTTTGTATCACAAAGGCCACTTATTTTTTGGCAAACAAAAAAAAGTATTGCATTTTCTGCATAATGCTCCCATCCAGTGGATTACGCATAATGCTCCCATCCATCCTGCCTAAAATTTTTGATAACCTCCCCACACCAGAAACTGCTCTAATACGATGGAAACCAACCAAAACTACTGAGCTTGCCACATAATAAGAAGACCTTGTTAATAAAGGGGGAAGAAGAACTACACTCAATCTAATGGAAATTATTATTCAATTTTAATTCACTCTAATTATCAACTTTCTTTATTTTAATATATGGAAAAAAACTACTAAAGATTTAAACCCTTTACCAACATTGTAGAGTTAACATTTTTTTAATTAATTGGACTTGTTGTATATATCTGGAAAATAATACACCACTATACAGGAGAAAATCAACCATCTTGCAGTCATTAATCATAACCATTGCACGCAGTCCACCATATGTTTTTTTTATATAATTGGCCAAAATATAAGCAATCATGACATTAACCATGACATCACTCCTCAACAGTTAAATGTTACATTGTTCAACGACCTTTGACTCACGTCACTTGAGTATAGCTCATGAGCAAACCACATAGAAACTATAATCATTATACTTATCACCCAAACACATCCAACCTTGAATTCAACAAACATAATGCTTTGAAAAATACACGCTATTACCAATTTAAAGATATCAACTCTTGGTTCAACAATTTCTACAATTAAAATTTGTCTCCCTTTTAAATTTCATTCACTAACAATTTACTTGACTTTGAATGGTGCAACCATTGAAACGTGGAAGAGGGTTGAAGCAAAGGCCAAAAAATGCAGGCAAGCTAATAGAAAATCACACAAATAAGTTCATTACATAAACACCATCAAGTAAACATCATACAAAGAGCAGAACATAAGTTCCAGTTGAAATACAAAGATCACCATTACATAAGTCTATTAGAGAGACACAGTCTAATACTGTAACAGGATGCCAACAGAAAGGCAACAACAACACACTGAAAGATAAATAAGCCTAAAACATGAAAACATTAAAGTAGATCACACAAATGGCAACACAAAACACCACTAATTTGTCCAGAAGTACTGCTCGACGTGATAACTTGGACCATCTTCAGATGCATTTGCAGACGTAGGTATCCTTGTTCGAAGAACCAGCATGGGAGGCGCGCACATGTAAACAACATTGTTGTTTGCAGCATGTGTTACACTCAATTTGATCTTCATCCCTTCAGCCAGTCTACGGGCACGACAAAGTGCTTGCCACTCACCAGAGAAAACACAGGCCATAACACCATCTTGGCAAAACTCCATAACCACCTTCCAAGTAGACCCAAGGTAGTCAATAAGTGTAAGTTCCGTCCACTCAGCAGGAAATGCATATTGACAGAACCCTAGCCATCCCAATTTCTGGTTCAATAAAAAAGGAAAATACAGATGAAAAACGACTTAACAATATAAAGAAAATAAACACAAACGGAAATGCGAAATCTACTAACCAACATTCCAGAGCATATGTCAGAAGTTGACAACACTTTCACAATTGTATGACAAAAGTTGGTTGGAAGAAAAAGGGCAGATTCACCATATCTCACAGCTGAATTGCGGTATGCACGTGCTCGTTCACCCTGCAAGAACAATCTCTGGGGTGGAGTGTGTTGAGGATAAGCCAGTTCCACACCATTCAAATTTCTAATCTCCATCAGAAATAGGTGTCGGTTTGCGTAGGTCAGTGTAACCCAACCACAAATGGAAATCCCATAATGACTCTTCAGAAACTCCCAACCGTCATGGAAGTAAACCTTGCCATTCTTCTTCATGATAGCCACCTCGATCTCATTCCCATTTGGATCACGTAACAACACGTATGGAGCAACCTGTAATCCAAACACCCTTGCAAAATATGCAGGAAGTCGCCCCTTTCGCTGCACAATACAAAACCACACTCAGATAAACAACCAAACACACTACCACACAGACAAACACACAAACAACACATAATTTAAATAACACTTACACTGAACATGTCATACTCCATGTGAATAGTTCTCATGTTAACCAAATCCTGTCTAACCTTCTCATCAATTTCTAGCCCAACATTACCTTGAACTGATAAAACAACGACACGAGCACAATCTTAATATTCATAAGGAAATCAACAAAATATAAGAGAAACAAAAGGTAATGTAAGATGCTATGATCAAACCCAAACCTTTGGTTGAGACTAATGTAGCTGCAGCCCTTCTATCCTTCGCATACATGACGAAATTCTCCAAAGAACCCATGATATTTTGGTTACAGATGACAATGGAGTGAATGTTTTGTGAACAAATGAGCTTGCAAGGTCTCTATTTAAAACAGAACATATCAAGTAAAACACAACACGTGTACCAGTTATATATGCAACACTTCCCCTCCCTAAACCATTGCACACATGGCATGCGTCTAAACACGGAGACCAGCAACGACCATGATCAAAACCTCCGACCCAAAGTTTAGCGCCCAGTAAGGGCATTTCTGGTAAATTGTGCAGGACTGGATGATAGGGTTATGTTAGGGTTTGCTTGCAGATTGTAATGCATTTGTATTATTAAGATATAACTTAGCGGGAATTGAAAAAAAAAAACGAAATGAATTTGTTTGACATGCTTGAAAAGTTTCTTTTTGACCAAATGGTATCAATCAATAATATAGCTTTCAGCAAAATCAACAAATTTATTAGTCAAATGAATGTCACTCTATTGATTAAGCTAGAATTGTAGGGGAGAACCGGGATTATATCCTCAATAACACATTTTTGGAAAAGGGACAAAGAGCGTTAAGGTGCGACCTGAATACTTATGTAGAGATTAGTCTTATAGTCTACTCAAATGCAAAACTTATGAAGATATTATGTGGAGTTGGTGGAATGTCAAATACCCTAATTACAGTGGTTTCTTTCAAAAAAGCAAGCAACAAGATCCATCAATTTTTCTAAAGATTATCAAATATTTAGACAATGTCGGAAACTAAATATGTACACCATGTCATTGGCCGTTGCCAAATCAGAGACTATTTTGCATGATTTTTTGTTTTGTTACATGATGTATGTTACAACTTTCACTTTTACCTTCTATGTTTGGGAATTAATGAAGGGTGGTGATGTGAGGGTTTGGAAAAATAAAAAAGAAGAGCAAAAAGAGAAATGAAAGAATAATACAACAACAACAACCAAGCCTTATCCCACTAAGTGGGGTCGGCTACATGGATCAAATTACGCCATAGTGTTGTGTTATATCATAAACCAAATTTGGCTCCAACTCATTAACCTCTAAGTCCTTTCTAATGGTTTCTCTAATAGTTTTCCTAGGTCTTCCTCTACCTCTTTTAACATGACTCTCCTCCATTTGATCTAC